>Ga0153940_1000156_pt1 | contig 41161 bp, 51 predicted proteins | sample TSNJ024MetaG_FD_104736 | JGI IMG/M metagenome (GOLD analysis project Ga0153940, IMG submission 104736) | Attine ant fungus gardens microbial communities from New Jersey, USA - TSNJ024 MetaG | ecosystem: Host-associated > Fungi > Mycelium > Unclassified | place: USA: New Jersey, Brendan T. Byrne... | reverse complement strand
ATCCGGAGAATCTTACATATTTCGGATACTCCGTGAAGGTCTTGTTCAATCATTTCTACGATGCGTTCGGCGGTGTTGTCGTTATATTTCATAATGTTAAAGGTTTGACCCTCTCGTCCTCCCTACAGGGGTAGGCTGTTAAGTTCTAATTTTTTATACCCTCTGTGTCATGTTGAACGGAGTGAAACATCTCGTTTCTCAGGGTCGAGATCCTTCGTTTCACTCAGGATGACAGCAGAAAATAACAGAACAAAGTAGAGAACTTAACAGCCCTACCCATAGGGGAGGCTACAAAAAGGATATTGTTTGTTAATATACTATTTATAAAAGCTAAAGGCTATCGGTTAATAGCTAAGCTTTTCAGTATAGATAAATTAATTTCAAAATGATAAATCATATACAGCTAATTCGTTTTTCACTTATTTTATATACTTTTGTAGCCTTGATTTAAACTATAAGATATGTCTCAGAAAGTACGGGTACGCTTTGCACCCAGCCCTACAGGCCCATTGCATATTGGAGGTGTGCGCACGGCATTATACAATTACCTGTTTGCTAAAAAGCACGGTGGAGACTTTGTTCTCCGTATCGAAGATACCGATTCCCAACGTTTTGTTCCCGGAGCCGAAGAATATATAATAGAGGCTCTTACATGGCTCGGGCTGAAGTTCGATGAGGGGACGCATGTTGGCGGGGCTTATGCTCCATATCGCCAGTCGGACAGGAAAGAGATTTATCGTAAATATGTTGATGTATTATTGGATAAAGGTGCCGCCTATATTGCTTTCGATACACCGGAGGAATTAGAGTCTAAACGCGCTGCCGTAGCTAATTTTCAATACGACGCGTCTACCCGTAGAGGAATGCGGAACTCTTTGACTCTGAACGGAGACGAAGTGCAGGCCCTGATAGATGCAGGCAATCAGTATGTTGTCCGCTTCAAAATCGAAGCTAATCAGGAAGTACTGGTAAATGACCTTATCCGTGGCGAAGTAAAATATAATTCTTCGGTGCTTGACGATAAAGTATTATTTAAGTCGGCGGATAATCTGCCTACATATCATCTGGCGAATATTGTGGATGATCACCTGATGGAGATCACTCATGTTATACGTGGTGAAGAATGGTTGCCGTCGGCCCCTTTGCATGTGCTTTTATATAAAGCTTTCGGATGGGAGGCTACTATGCCGCAGTTTGCCCATCTGCCGCTGTTGCTTAAACCCGAAGGAAACGGTAAATTGAGCAAGCGTGACGGGGACCGTCTGGGATTCCCTGTATTCCCGTTGGAATGGAAAGATCCGAAAACAGGAGAAATTTCATCCGGCTACCGTGAAAGCGGTTATTTGCCCGAAGCTGTTATCAACTTCCTTGCGCTCTTAGGCTGGAATCCGGGTAACGATCAGGAGATAATGTCCATGGATGAACTCGTTCAGCTTTTCTCCCTTGAAAAATGTAGCAAAAGCGGTGCTAAATTCGATTATGAAAAAGGCAAGTGGTTCAATCATCAGTATGTACAATTGCGCCCGAACGCCGAAATTGCCAATATATATTATCCCATCCTGGAAGAAAAAGGAGTGGATGTTCCTTTCGACTATGTAGAAACAGTGGTGGGACTGGTTAAAGAGCGGGTAAGCTTTGTAAAAGAATTATGGGACCAATCCTTCTTTTTCTTCGTTGCACCTGTTTCATACGATGAAAAGGTGGTGAAAAAACGCTGGAAAGAAGACTCTCCTGCGCAAATGGCCGAACTGATCGATGTCCTGAAGAATATAGACGATTTCTCTGCGCACAATCAGGAAGAAATCGTAAAGACATGGATCGAATCGAAAGGTTACCATCTGGGCAATGTAATGAATGCCTTCCGTCTGGCTGTTGTAGGCGAATCGAAAGGTCCGCATATGTTCGATATAACGGCTGTTATCGGTAAAGACGAGACTATCGCCCGTTTGCAAAAAGCCATTCAGGACCTTTAAAATTCGTAACCATGTTTTTTTATAATTTCGCCATATATCTGTATGCATTTATAGTCCGCATCATTTCTCCTTTTCATAAGAAGGCGAGAAAGATGATAATCGGGCATAAGCAAACGTATAAGATACTCAAAGAAAAAGTTGATCCCAACGCAAAATATATCTGGTTCCATGCTGCTTCGTCAGGCGAATTTGAGCAGGGACGCCCGATTATAGAGGAGGTGAAGCGTAACAATCCGGAATATAAGATACTGCTTACATTTTTCTCCCCGTCTGGGTACGAAATGCGCAAAAATTATCCGCTGGCCGATATCGTTTGTTATCTGCCATTCGATAAAAGGCGTAATGTGAAGAAGTTCCTGAAATTGGTGAAGCCCGAAACAGCTATTTTTATTAAATACGAGTTCTGGTACAACTTTGTAAATACTCTTCATAAGCAGGGAATACCTATCTATATGGTTTCGGCTATCTTCCGTTCCTCACAGATTTTCTTCAAGTGGTACGGGATGGATATGCGCAAGTTGCTGAAGAAATATACATGTATCTGTGTACAGGACTCCAACTCGGCAGAATTGTTACGGGATATAAAGGTGACAAATGTCGAAGTCTGTGGCGATACCCGCTTCGACAGGGTGCTGGATATAAAGCAGCAGGCTAAACAGTTGAATATTGTCGAAGCATTCGCTAAAAAGGCTGCCGCCGAAGGAGAGAAAATACTGGTAGCAGGTAGTTCGTGGCCCAAAGATGAAGATGTGATTATACCATACTTCAATATGACTACCGACCTGAAAATGATAATAGCGCCGCACGAAATAAACGAAGCTCACCTGAAATATATAGAGAGCAATCTTCAACGGCCTTACATACGTTATTCAAATGCTATTCCCGAAATGATGGCGGATTACGATTGTCTTATCATCGACTGTATGGGATTACTGTCTTCAACTTACCGGTACGGACAGATGGCGTATGTGGGTGGTGGTTTTGGTGTAGGGATACACAATGTGCTTGAGGCTGCCGTCTATGATATTCCTGTCATATTCGGCCCTAACTTCAAAAAATTCCGTGAAGCTCAGGGGCTTCGCGAACAGGGAGGTGGTTATTCCATCGCAGATACCCAATCATTCAGAGGGTTGATGGACGAATTTCTCCAATATGACGAAACACTCAAAGCTGCCGGAAAACATGCCGGCGATTATGTCCGTTCCAACAGTGGAGTCGTAGGCAGGGTAATGAATGTACTGAAACTGTGAACTCTTCGTTTTCAGGTATATTTTTCTTCAAATAAAAAATATTCTTGTAGATTTGTATTCTAAACCATAGTATTATGGCGCAAATAAATAAGATATTCAATTCCAAGATTAAGATACCTACACCGGTTTTTTTTATAATGACCATTCTGGTCATTTGGTATGTTTTGCCCCGTGAAGGCAAATATAAGTATTCATATACCGAGAACCGGCCCTGGCAATATGGTTTGCTGACAGCCCCGTTCAACTTTCATATACATAAATCCGACAAGCAGGTACAGGAGGAAAAAGATAGTATAATGCGGTCTTATCAGCCATATTATTATACCGATCTTAACATATCAAAGAAGACAGTGTCTCAGTTTTCGCAGGATGCTTTGGCAAAGAGTATCCCCTCAGAATATATAAGCTATGTGAACCGCAAGCTCAATGAAGTATATAAGGCAGGGATAATATCCGCTGAGGATTATGATAAAGTTCAGCAGCTGAACAAAAAACAATTACAACTGGTGAATGATAATAATGTAGCCAGTACCCGTCATCTGGCATCTTTCTACACTCCTAAGCAGGCTTATGAGAAAATTATTAGTGATGCGCCATCGAGTGTGGATATTAGTCATTTGAGGGCCTTCAATCTGAATGATTATCTGAATGTGAACGTGCTGTATGACGAAAAAATGTCGTCTAACGAAAAAGAAGAACTGCTCAAGCAGGTAGCATTATACGAAGGAGAAGTACAATCGGGAGAAAAAATAATAGACCGGGGTGAAATTGTCGATGCCCGTACAAAGAATATACTAGATTCTTACAACCGGGAGGTAGAAAGCAAAGTAGGTACAAAGTCCAAGCCCGGCTGGCTGATGTTCGGAGAACTGGTCATGCTCTCTCTGCTGTTGATGTCTCTGATGGTGTATCTTAAATTTTACAGGCTGCATGAGTATAACAACCGGAAGAATATCATCTTTATTCTCATAATGGTCGGGATATTTCCTATTATCACCGGTATTATGGCCGACACGAAGATGTTCAGCCTGATGTATCTGGCTCCGTTTGCCATACCTACTATACTGATCCGTACATTTATAGATTCGCGGACAGCCATGACCACGCATATGATTACGGTACTCATCTGTGCTTTGATGCTTCCATTGGCCCAGATGGCGCAATTTATCGTCATTCAGGTAATGATAGGGTATATGTGTATATTCAGTCTGAGAAATCTATCGGAGCGTTCACAGCTCGTATATTGCTCCATTCTCATTTTGCTGACGTATGTGATTACATATACGGCCTGGGTTCTATGTACAGAAGGAGACCCATCCCTTCTGATAGAGAACGGCAGAATGTATATTTACTTCTGTATCAACTTTGTATTTGTATCATTTGCTTATTTGCTGGTCTATATGTGTGAGCGGGTTTTCGGTTTTATTTCAGAAGTGAGCATGATAGAATTATCGAATACCAACAGGCCATTGCTACAGGAGTTGTCCGAGGTAGCGCCCGGAACATTCCAGCACTCGATGCAGGTATCCACACTGGTAGTGTCGGCGGCGCACCGCATAGGGGCGAATGCGACTCTTGTCCGTACAGGGGCTCTTTATCACGATATAGGTAAAATGGTAAATCCTATTTTCTTTACAGAGAATCAGGTTGAAGGTATCGATCCGCACGCCGGACTTACAGAGAAAGAAAGCGCCCGTATTATCATAGGGCATGTTGCTGAGGGGGTGAAGATTGCCAGGAAATATAATCTTCCACAACAGATTATCGATTTTATACAGACACACCACGGAAAAGGCAAAGCAAAGTATTTCTATAATTCATATGTAAATAGTCATCCCGATGAAGAAGTCGATGAAGAGGATTTTACTTATCCGGGTCCTAATCCGTTTACCCGTGAAACCGCTTTATTGATGATGGCTGATACCATAGAAGCCGCATCACGTAGCTTGAAGGATAACAGCAAAGAAGCAATAAGCGGACTTGTCAACAGGCTTGTAGATTCGCAGGTGGCTGACGGACTTTTCAAGAATGCGCCGATTACATTTAAAGATATAGAATTAGCAAAAGAAGTGTTTTCCGAAAAACTGGTAAGTATGCGTCATATGCGTGTAGCCTATCCCGAGTTGAAGAAGCAGAATGACGAAACACTGATAGAACAATAAGGATTTTAATACTGTAAAAACTAAAATATAAATGAAAAAATTAGTAGTGTTATCAGCATTTATTTTGCTGACATTGGGCATAAGCGCCCAAAGTGCCGGAAACGGTTATCAGTTTTCGGTTGTGAAAGAAAATCCCATTACCTCTATCAAGAATCAGGGGAACAGTGGTACTTGCTGGAGTTTCTCAGGACTGGGCTTCCTCGAATCGGAAGTTATCCGTATGGGCAAAGGTGAGCACGATCTGTCGGAGATGTACATTGTGCGCCGTAATTATGCAGATAAGGCGGATAAATTTGTAAGAGTGGGAGGTAACCTGAATTTTGCTCAGGGAGGTTCTTTTGCCGATGTCGTAGAAACATTGAATGAATACGGAGTTCTTCCGAACGAGGTTTATACCGGCCTTAACTACGGTGAGACAATGCACAAGCACGGGGAAGTCGAAGCCGGCCTTTCCGGATATGTGAAAGGTGTTAATGAAAATAAGAACAAGCGTATTTCTCCGGTATGGAAACAAGGTCTGAACGGCATTCTTGATGCTTACTTCGGAGTTGTTCCTCAGGATTTCCAATATCAGGGTAAATCATATACTGCCGGGTCGCTGCGTCAGTCTTTAGGTTTGGAGGCAAGTAATTATATCTCTCTTACCTCATTCACCCATCATCCGTTCTATGCTCCGTTTGCCCTTGAAATTCCGGATAACTGGCGTTGGTCGCTTTCATACAACCTGCCAATAGATGAACTGATGCAAACTATCGATGATGCCTTGAATAACGGTTATACAGTAGCATGGGCTACCGATGTGAGTGAGATAGGGTTTACCCGTAACGGCCTTGCTGTTATTCCCGACGATGAAGCCCCTGAAAATGTAGGTTCAGATCAGGCGCATTGGTTAGGTCTTTCTCAAACAGAAAAAAACAATCGTATCAAAGCTAAGATAGAAGAGGGTCCTGTGAAGGAAAAAACTATTACACAGGAGATGCGCCAGATAGCATATGATAATCAGGAGACTACCGACGATCATGGTATGCAGATATATGGTATTGCCAAAGACCAGAACGGAAATAAGTATTATCTGGTAAAAAACTCTTGGGGTGAGGCTGGTGCATATAAAGGTATCTGGTATGCTTCGGAAGCTTTTGTAAAGTATAAGACAATGAGTGTAATGATACACAAAGATGCTTTACCGGGCAGTATTGCCAAGAAGTTGAAGTTTAATTAAGAGAAGCAATTTTTTATATTTCCGAAGGGGATCTGTCTTAAGAATCAATGAGACAGATCCTTTTCTTGTATAAGCAGGTTATACTAATCTCTATTCCCTATTCACAAAAATTATTGTAATATAATTTGCCTGTTTCAAATAAAAATATTTCCTTTGCAAATATTTCGTACTAGCAAATAAATGGAATGGAACCAATTTGTAAATTAAAAGATATATATAAAGCATTATACAACTTTGAAAAACGTTTTGCGGAAGCTAATGGTATCACTATCAACGAAGGAATGCTTCTTTGCTGCCTGAAAGACGGTAAGCCAAGGTCGGCGAATGAACTGTGTGACTTTGTAGGATTGTCTAATTCGCGTGTGTCACGTGTCATTACCACCGTGGAAGGCAAGGGGTATATAGTCCGTGAAATGGGAATTGCTGATAAACGCCAGATGATTTTCACTTTGACGGAATCAGGAAAACAGAAAACAAAGGAAATGCAGGCGCAGGGAATGGATTTCTCCGAACTTACAGCTTTGATCTCAAATTTGAATGAATAAAAATTTTAACCAATTAATTGCTAATAGCAAATATTTATATCATAAATTATGAAAGTACTTATAATAGGAGGAGTTGCCGGAGGGGCGACAGCGGCAGCGAGGCTCAGGCGTATGGATGAGGACGTGGAAATTATATTATTCGAGCGGGGTGAGTATGTATCTTATGCCAATTGCGGGCTGCCATATCATATCGGCGGGACGATAAGCGAGCGTGACAGGTTGTTTGTGCAGACTGTGGATGGGTTTACCGGCCGGTTTAATATAGATATACGGATAAAGTCGGAAGTTACAGGTATCGATACCAAAAGCAAAACAGTTACAGTACATAATCTGGCTACAGGTGATAAATACACCGAGAGTTATGACAAACTGATTGTATCCACCGGGGCAGAACCGGTAAAACCGCCCTTGACAGGTCTTCATGACAGCCGCATATTCTCTTTGCGTAACGTGCCCGATATGGATAAGATAAAGGGTTATATAGATCAGCATAAGCCCAAAACCGCCGTTGTTATCGGTGGCGGCTTTATCGGTCTGGAAATGGTGGAAAACCTACAGGATGCCGGGATAAAGGTGTCTGTGGTCGAGAAAGGCAATCAGGTGATGGCGCCACTCGATTATGCAATGGCTGCTATCGTGCATCAGCACCTGAAGCAAAAAGGCGTATCGCTCTATCTCGAAGAAGGGGTGACAGGTTTTGAACCGGAAGGAGATAACCTGAAAGTCTTATTGGAAAAGGGAGTTGCGTTGGATGCCGGTATGGTTATCCTTAGTATTGGTGTCCGTCCTGAAACAAAGCTGGCAAAAGAGGCCGGTCTCGAACTCGGTTCGCTCGGCGGGATTAAGGTAAACGACTATATGCAGACGTCGGATAAGGATGTGTATGCCTTAGGGGATGCGGTAGAAGTATTCAATCCCGTAATCGGCAAGCATGCTCTTATCCCCCTTGCAGGCCCAGCCAATAAGCAAGCGCGGATAGTAGCGGATAATATTCTCGAAAATAATAAATATAAGTATGCGGGCACAATAGGTACATCCATAGCCAAGGTATTCGACCTTACGGTTGCCTCCACCGGGGCTTCGTCCAAATTGCTGGACAGGGAAAATATTACTCATGTTACTTCCTATACACATGGCAGCTCGCATGCAGGGTATTATCCCGATGCATTGCCTCTGTCTGTGAAAATCAATTTTTCTCCTGCCGACGGAAAGTTATTAGGCGCTCAGGTTGTAGGCTGCGATGGTGTGGACAAGCGTATCGACCTGTTTGCGCAAGTAATAAAAAAGGGTGGTACTATTTACGATCTGCAGGAAGTGGAACATGCTTATGCTCCGCCTTATTCATCGGCAAAAGATCCTGTTAATATGGCAGGGTTTGTAGCGGATAATATTTTGAAGAAGAAAGTGAATATCATTCAGTGGGATGAACTGAAAAAGCAGGATAGACAGGATGTATTTATTATCGATACCCGTACTGCGGAAGAACATCAGTTCGGACACATCGCCGGCTCGGTAAATATTCCCGTGGACGAGATGCGCAGCCGCCTGCCGGAAATACCGAAAGATAAGAAGATAATATTATACTGTGCTGTAGGATTACGAGGATATATTGCTTATCGCATTTTGGCACAACATGGATATAAAGATATTTTCAACCTGTCGGGAGGATATAAGACTTATTCCTGTGCCACAGAAGATTATTCAGCTTCAAACAAAGCTAATGCATCCGGTAAAGAAGAAAATACACCTGCAATACAACAATTCTCCAATATGAAAACGATCGCTATAGATGCCTGCGGACTGCAATGCCCCGGCCCGATAATGCAACTGAAAAAGAACTATGACCAAATAGATGCGGGTGACCGCCTCGAAATAAAAGTGACCGACCAGGCTTTCGGTGAAGACCTCAATGGATGGAGCCGCATGGTGGGCGCTAAAGTTCTCGGTATGGAGAATTCAGGAGGAGTGATTACTGCTGTTGTGGAGAAACAGCCCGTAGACGAAAAGTCTGAAAAGGCGGTTGCCCGCGGCGATAATAAAACGCTCATTGTTTTCAGCGATGATCTCGACCGTGCATTAGCCTCTTTTGTTATAGCCAACGGAGCGGCGGCTTCGGGTAAAAAAGTGAGTATATTTTTTACATTCTGGGGCCTGAATGTGATAAAGAAGCTGGAAAAACCTGCTGTAAAGAAAGACTTTATGGGTAAGATGTTCGGCCTTATGTTGCCGTCGAGCAGTAAAAAACTAAGCCTTTCAAAGATGAATATGGGCGGAATGGGCAGCAAAATGATGCGTATGATAATGAAGGATAAGCGCATCGACAGCCTCGAAAGCCTGATGCAACAGGCAAAAGACAATGGAGTGGAATTTATAGCCTGTTCCATGTCGATGGATGTAATGGGGATAAAGAAAGAGGAACTGATGGACGGTATTACCATCGGTGGTGTGGCTGCTTATCTCGACAGGGCTGAGAATGCTAATGTGAATCTGTTTATTTGATGGTTAGGGACTGCTAATTATCCTCCCGTAAATTTTTTAAATTATCTTTGACTATGAATAAATTAATAACCATATTGAAACGAAACTGGACATATCTCGCCGGAGCCGCTTCCGGAGCTGCCATCGGTTATCTGTACTGGTATTTTATCGGGTGCAGTAGCGGTACATGTCCTATTACGGCTTCGCCTGTAAACAGTATAATCTGGGGAGCAGTGATGGGCAGCTTATTGTTCAGCCTTTTCAAAAAAGAAACAAAGAATGAGCAAGATAGTGAATAAATGGAGTATGTTGCCTGTCTGTATTAAGGGCATGGTATTTGCAATGCTTATAATCTATATATTATCATCGTGTTGTGTTACAGGATACTGTCAGACCAGCACTGCGGATGATGAACAGACGACAGAAGCAACAAACGAAAAATAACAAAAGGAAGTTATGAAACATATTTTATTGATGCTGTTTATAGCCGGGCTGACATTCAGTTCCTGCAACGGGCAAACAAAAAATAATCAGACAAAAGAACCAACAAAAAAGGAGACTAAAATGAAAACAATACATTTGAATAAAATAGACTTTTTGAAAAAAGTAGCTAACTATGAAGCTAATCCGGGTGAATTCAAATATCTGGGCGATAAACCTGCACTGATAGATTTTTATGCCGACTGGTGTGGGCCATGTAAAGCCATTGCTCCCGTACTGGAAGAACTGGCTGCCGAATATGACGGCGAAATTTATATATATAAGATAAATACGGAGGAAGAACAGGAACTTGCCGCCTTGTTCGGAATCAGAAGTATCCCGAGCCTGTTGTTTGTACCTATGGGTGAGGAACAGCCTCAGATGGCACAGGGTGCATTGCCTAAACCTGCACTGAAAGAGGCTATAGATAAGGTGTTGTTGAAGAAGTAAAATCAATCGTAATTGGGATATTCATACAAAAGCGCAGAGCTGCAAAGTATTATCATTTTTCTTTGCGGCTCTGCGTCTTTGTGTGAGACACCTTTATTTCTTCGCCTTCAATTCCTCCTCTACTTTATCAGGTTCGTATTTCATACGCAGACGCATAATCTCCGTTTTCAGTTCGGCAACCTCCCGTAAAAATTCGAATGCCTGCTCGGCGGCATAGTTATTTTGGGTGCTACCTTCTGTGAATTTACTATCGTGGACATTCCCATGATTACCATTAAGCGATCCAGCTCCACCATTTTCCACATTCTGTGTATAGTTATTGATAATATAACTTACGGTATCATCGTGGCTGTAAGCCTTGATCATTTCAGGCGTAACGCCATTTCCAAGCCCTTTGGCAAGGCGGGCGAGCGTTTCCTCATCTATATCGGCTTTCCTTAATATATTAGACAATTGGCTTTCGGAATAACCTGCTTTTTCCGCCAGTTCGTTTTGTTGCAGATGAAATGCACGCATCAGGCATTTAACGTTTTCGCCCAAATGGATTTTCTTTTCTGAATCGTTCTTTTTCATATTTTGTATTTCCTTATTTCAAGTATAACAGCTTGTTGCAAAGATAAGTTTTTCTTCTGTCGCAAAAGAAAATCCTGTTTTGTGCAAGATTATTTACAAATCTAACGAAATTATTAAAGAATCTTTTATCATTTCCCCTTATTTCATTCTTAAAAATGATAAGATATTGATTTTCAACGGAAATATAATTTACTTCTATCCTTGATAAATATCTGATTATCAGCGATAAAAATAATAATGCTAAATAAATTTATTTAATGGTTCATTTGTTAATTTTGTCATGTGTTACAAGCTTTTGTAAATCTTAGAAAGATTGCAGGGGTGCACCTTGTGGGTACCCGGATTTGATATGAGCGGGCTACCACAAGGGTTCGCCCCTACAAAAGCGATAATAAGAAAAATATTTGCAGCTCTGCGCCTTTGCATGAAATTCCAATGTATCAACGAATGAATAAAAAACTATGTCACATCACATCAACTGCTTCCTTATCTGCCACAAATACCTGAAACTTCCACGCAGCCGCAGGCTATCGTCATATATCAATCTGACCTTATCACAGATAGCAGAACTACACAACGATTACACGATTATTTCTTCCGATAGCCCGGACTTGTCCTATCTCGAAATCCGGCTTTCCGGAGCTACCCTCACCTGCGAGTTGCGCGGAGGTGTCTGTACAGACGCACGTTTGTTTGCAGATAACGATTCTGCCGACATTTCGGATAGAGACGATAATATTAGTGAGCCAATGATAATTAAACATTAGTACAGTCCGGTTTTGTAATGTGTAAGTGAGCGCGCAGGTCATTGGTGTGACCTGCTTTTTTATTGCTGTAAGCTGTCCAGCAATGCATTGATGTTTGCGGTAAATAATCTTACGGCGATCGCCATAACTATAACCCCGAAGAATTTGCGCAGGACGTATACCCCGCCTATACCCAGTATCTTTTCCACTACATTTAGGTACCTGAGCACGAGGAATACGATTATCATATTCAGGAACAGGGCGATAATAATATTCGATACATCATATTCTGCGCGCATAGACAACAATACGGTAAATGTACCCGGTCCGGCTATTAAGGGAAAAACAATGGGAACAAGTGTCTTTGAGCCGCCGGGAGCATCATTTTTGAAAACTTCCACACCGAATATCATCTCTATAGATATGATGAAGATAACCAGTGCTCCGGCAACGGCAAAGGATGAAACATCGACATTGAATAATTTCAATACCCAGTTTCCGATAAACAGGAAAGCTGTCATTATGATAAATGAGTAGATAGCTGCCTGTGATGGGTTAACATCCCGTCCTTCTCCCTTGAAACTTAGAAATATAGGGATAGAGCCCGATACGTCGATTAAAACGAACAAGACAACAAATGCGCTTAAGATTTGCGTTAAACTGATATCGAATCCCATAATATTTACTTTTTTTAAGATAAAGCAAAGGTATATATTTTTGTTTCAAATACATGAGGTTTTATTCTTTTTGTAGAAGTTTATCTATGTAATAGTAAGCTATTAGCCTTTAGCTGTTAGCTTGTAGTTCTTTGAAGTATTAATTGGCCCCTCCAATCTCCCCTCCGGGGCAGGGCTGTTAAGTTCTGATTTCTTATACCCTCTGTGTCATGTTGAACGAAGTGAATTGCAAATCGCCGAAGCGAAGGCGAGGCAAACATCCCGTTTCTCAGGGTCGAGATCCTTCGTTCCACTCAGGATGACAGCAGAAAATAACGGAACAGAATCCAGAACTTAACAGCCCTGTCCCAAAGGGGGACTTACATAGAGGGAAAAAGTAACAGATAATAAAATAGTGGAAAAAGTGTAACTTTTGTAACTTTTTTGAAATAGTTACGAGTTAGCTGGCGCCCTGTTTTGTTTCACGCAAAGACGCAAAGTTTTTACATCTTACAGGTTGTTTATTGTTAACTGATGACTGTTAACTGTTAACTGAAAAGTTACCTTTTATATAGTGTTCTTTGTGTAAACCTTTGTGCCCCTTGTGGTAAAGAGATTTAACCATACATGGTTAATGAATGCAAAAATGACGGAATAAAAATAATGAAAAATGTGTCAGAAGTGTCAGGTTTTAACAATATATAGTTAATTAATGTAAAAAATAACTGATAATTATAGAAGTTACCAATTTTCATGGGTTTGTCTAAAAGAAACTGATAAACAACATAAAAAACTTTTGTAAGTTTGTGATTGTAAAAATATATTACTCATATGAATAACTACGGATTTGTCCGCGTTGCGGCTGCCAGCCCTTCACTGAAGGTAGCGGATTGTGACTATAATACAGACGAGATACTGAAACAAATAAATGAAGCGCAAAGTAAGGGTGTTTCGGTCATTGTATTCCCCGAATTGGGCATCACGGCCTACACCTGCGGCGACCTGTTTCTGCAAAGGCTGCTTCTTGAAGAAGCGGAGAAGTCACTGCAACGAATATGTGATGCTACACGTGACTTGTCAGTTACAGCCATTGTAGGCGTGCCGGTCGAAATATCGGGCAGACTTTATAATATGGCGGTAGTTATCGGTGCCGGGTATATTCGTGGAGCAGTACCGAAAACGTTCCTGCCCAATTATAATGAGTTTTACGAAAAACGCTGGTTTTCTTCCTCAGAGGAATTGAGAGTGAAGTCGGCATCCCTCTGCGGGCAGTGTGTACCTGTAGGAATTAATCTGATATTCAGAACACCCGGATTCAGTTTTGCCGTAGAAATATGTGAAGATTTATGGACGCCTGTTCCTCCTTCCTGTGCATCTGCGTTGAGTGGTGCCGAAGTCATATTCAATCTGTCGGCAAGTAATGAAACCACAGGCAAGCATGCCTATCGCAAAGCATTGGTAAGCCAGCAATCGGCCCGTTGTATTGCCGGGTATGTCTATGCTGCTGCCGGAGCTGGAGAATCCACTACCGATATTATTTTTGCAGGCAGCAGTCTGATAGCCGAGAACGGGTCTGTGCTTGCCGAAGCGGAACGCTTCTCGTTCGATAGCCAGCTGATAACGGCAGATATAGATATAGAACGGTTGAGGAATGACAGGCTGCGAAACAAATCATTCTCTTTATCAGAATACAGGGTATTGGATAATATACAATTCGAAGAGATAGACATAGATATAAATAAGGAGGAAAAAGAATTTGCTCTCAACCGTTATATTTCACCCACTCCGTTTGTCCCGGCACAAGATGCTACGCTGAACGAACGCTGTGATGAAATCTTTTCCATGCAGGTAGGCGGTTTGGCGAAGAGAATGCTGCATGTAAATGGCAAGACCGCTGTGATAGGCGTGTCGGGCGGGCTCGATTCTACTCTTGCACTGCTGGTGCTGGTGAAGACATTCGATAAGCTGAATCTGCCACGCGAAGGTATTTATGGCATCACGATGCCCGGATTCGGGACTACCGACCGTACTTATACTAATGCAAAAAAGCTGATGCAGTCATTGGGTGTTACTATCAAAGAGATATCGATTCGGGACGCGGTTGTTCAGCATTTCAAAGATATAGAGCATGATGCAGGTACACATGATATAACATACGAAAATTCACAGGCGCGCGAACGTACACAGATACTGATGGACTATGCCAACAAGGTGAATGGCCTGGTTATCGGTACAGGTGACCTTTCAGAGTTGGCTCTGGGCTGGTGTACTTACAACGGTGACCATATGTCGATGTATGCCGTGAACACGGGTATTCCGAAAACACTGGTACGGACATTGGTATCATGGGTAGCCGGAACGCATATGGATAGAGCTTCGAAAATAGTTCTGGAAGATGTGGTGGATACACCTGTCAGTCCCGAATTGCTGCCCGCGGCGGAGGACGGGACCATAGCACAGAGAACAGAAGATGTGGTGGGGCCTTATATCCTGCACGATTTCTTTTTGTATTATGTACTTCGTTTCGGTTTTTCCCCTGCTAAAATCTATTATCTGGCAAGACATGCATTCAGGGGGCAGTATGAAAATGGAGTGATATTGAAATGGCTCCGGACATTCTTCCGGCGGTTCTTCTCCCAGCAGTTTAAGCGCTCGTGCCTGCCCGATGGGCCGAAAGTGGGTTCGGTAAACCTGTCGCCACGAGGTGACTGGCGTATGCCGAGCGATGCAGCAGTGGCTTTGTGGATGAAACAGTTGGATACCTTGAATTGATTTGCTTCTGTGTAATATCCGTAATGATTTGCCAGTAAGTAATATAAGTAGCTTTGTCTGGTAAAACAAAATTTTTAATCAAATATTACCTTGAAGATAACACTATTGAAAAAAAATGTATATTTGTAGAAGGAGAACTTCGCATTCTAATTCTAAAAAAATCACACATGGAACTGGAAAACAGAAATGAAAAGAATAAGGTTGTCATTTTGCTGGCACATCCTGAATGGAACGAATCGGAAGCAAATAAGGCTTTGCTGGATGCCGTTTATAACCCTGTCGATGTAGATTTATACAACCTATATGGTGATAAGCAATATACAGTTACGGATTGGGCCAATATCATGGCGAAAGCTTCATTTGTCATTTTTCAGTTTCCTTTCTACTGGATGTCTGCACCTGCGAAACTAAAAGAGTGGCAAGACGAGGTGATGAACTCTTTAGCAAAAACTCCGGCTATCGCAGGTAAACCGTTTATGGTGGTTACCACAACCGGATGGAGTCAGGAGGCATACAGGAGCGGAGGCAAAATAGGCTTTACTGTGGATGAATTGCTGCGCCCTTATCAGGCGGGAGCTACATATGCGGGCATGGTCTGGAAGACGCCTCTGATTGTATACGGAGTAGGGACGGCTAATTCTGCTAAGAATATTTCTATCGGAGTGGAGCAATATAAGACTATAGTAAGCCAATTTATACAGACCTCGCAAGAGATCTGGTGATCTGATAAGAAAAAAGCGGCTGTTCAATTTGAATAGCCGTTTTCTATCAATATACGAATCTTTTATTTCAGATATTTTTTCAGTGTCGCTGCGGACAACAGGATCAATGCTTTCGTTTCCGGTGTATCGGCTAGCCCGTTGAGCATGCCCCAGTCATGGATCGCACTATTGAACCTTATAGTGGTTACGTCTACGCCGGCTTCATCCAGTTTTCGTCCATAGGCTTCGCCTTCATCCCTTAATATGTCGTTTTCGGCTACTTCTATAAGGGTAGGCGGCAAGCCTTTGAGTTGTTCTATGGATGCTAATAATGGGGATAGATAAATACTCTTGGCATCTTCAGGTTTTGAGATGTATTGTCCTGCCATCCAGTCAAGGAGGGATGTTGTGAGAAACCTCTCTTTACCATATAGTTTGAATGACTCATAATCGGTGCTTGCATCGGTGACAGGCCATAGAAGTATCTGCACTTTGATATGGGGTCCGTTATTCTCTTTCGCCTTGATGCTGGTAACAGTCGCCATGTTCCCTCCGGCACTGTTCCCTACTACAGCCAGCCGTTTCCCGTCTACGTTGATTTCGTCGCCGTGGGTTGCAACCCACTTTGTAGCTGCATATACTTCATTGACTGCCTGCGGAAATTTAGCTTCGGGTGATAATGAATAGTTTACAAAAACGGAAGCGTATCCTGATTCTACGACCAAATCACGCACGAGACGCTGATGTGTCGGATAGTCGCCTAATACCCATCCTCCGCCATGAATAAAGATAAATACGGGTAGTTTGTCCTTTACTCCTTTCGGACGTACTATGTTCAACTTGATCGTATATCCGTCCGCTGTGATTGTTTTTTCCGATTCGTCGATTCCCGACAAATCTACCTTTACAGAAGCCTGTGCTTGTACCAGTACATTGCGGGCATCGGGTACAGGGAGCGATTCTACCGGCTTGCCGGCGGCATTCAATACTTTAAGAAAAGCTTTGGTTTTCTTACTAAGGTGCGGGTCCTCCAGATAGTTCAGAGGCTTTCTTATATCATTACTCATAGCCAATATAATTAAGGGGTTAATTATGTGAAGTAAACTTTTGTATTCAATTACAACATTTACTTTCGGCTATTAGTTTTATGATCCGGCTAAGGGGCTGTTTAATTACGTTAATTTAACGGATTTATTCTTTCACTCCCTTTGTAGTATGGCCTAACCTTCTTATCGCGGGAACGAAGCTGGCAATTGCACCTATGGCAAGGGTTGCTACCCCTGCTATGATAAACGCATTGAGTAGCCCTATTCTTTCGGCAATAAATCCGGTGGCAAGTAATCCCGGTATCGTTGGCAGCAGGCTTATGCTATCGTATATGGAAAATACACGCCCAAGTGCGGCCGGGTCTATTTTGGTTTGTAATATGACCGTGAAAGAACTCCAGTATATAGAGCCTGCCACTCCGCTGAGGGCAGTCAGTACAACAAACAAGGCAAATCCTGACGTGGGTAATATACCCATAGCCCAGTATGTTATACCCAGACCCATAGCTACGATATTCATACTTACAACCTTATTCGTAGTCTTCATAAATTTGAGGCTGAGAACAGCTCCTCCTACCAGCATGCCGATACCCCATGCCGTTTCCACCAGTCCCATCTGGTAAGCATTTCCTCCGAAGTAACTCGTCGTCATTAATGGGTAAAGAGCTGCGATAGGCACTATAAAGAGTGTGATTCCTATTACCGATACCATAAGATAGGTAATTCCCCTGTTCATGAACAGGTGTCTGACTCCCTCTTTCACCTCCAGCCATACGTTAGGTTCAATGTCTTCTTTCTTTTCAGGATTTGGTATTTTGACAAACAGCAATGATGTGCAGGCTATTGCCGCACCCAACACATCGAACATCATTACATAAGTCATGCTTAAAAGCGATATGAGTACAGCACCCAGCGCCGGGCCCGCAATATTGCTGATGGATTGTATCATCTGGTTTATTCCCGCAATGCGCATCAGCTCGCTTTCCGGTGCCAGCAACGGGACGGATGCCTGCATGGCGGGCATGTGGAATGCGCTTCCTGCCGAACGTAATGCCAGCAAAAGGTAGATGAGCCACAAAGGAGTCATTTCCAGATAAAAAAGAATTCCCAGTGCTGCCGAGCAGAGAGCAACAAAGCTGTCGGCGAGTATCATTGTGCGCTTCCTGTCCCAGCGGTCTACATATACCCCTGTGAACAGGCCGAGAATAATGAAAGGAAGCAGTACGGCAATCATGGCGGAAGCCAGGACTTCGGGCGAACCTGTTTTTATACTAAGCCAGAATACAACTGCGAAGCCTACTATAGAACTGGTCAGTGTAGAGAAAAACTGTCCCAACCATATGATGATAAATGTTCTTTTCCAATTATTCATAAATATATTTACTCAGGTAGAAAGAGCTGTGTGTTAAACAAACCGGTGTGTATCTGCGATTTGCTGCTTATTAAACAAATGTATGTGAAAATGGATTTTGCCTTAATTAAAATTAAGGATCGTGAGGAATGAGGAGTCCCTCAGTAATAGAGAATGGTGAAAAGACGTATTAGTCTCATTGTAGTATTTTTTTAGTGTTGCAAAGGTACATTTTTTTTCTTGAATGTAAATGTTATTGAGTCAAGATATTAGATATTTAATTTAGTTGCATAGACAACAAATATTTGATTATCAGTAAGATAAAGTCATATTTTTTAACATGGTTTCTTTTGAAACTAATATAATACTCATATCTTTGTCCCCTCATTTAACTAATTTTATTAATAATGAATAAGAAATCGATACTGATAACCATTTTATCTCTATGTCAGGCCTCTTTTATTTTCGCAGGAGGAATATTGACTAATACCAATCAAAGTGCCCACTTTATCAGAATGGTTGCCCGCGATGCTTCATTACAGATCGATGCGGCATATACTAATCCTGCCGGACTGGTGAAGCTGAACGATGGATTCCACTTTTCGTTTTCCAATCAAAGTGCTTTCCAGACAAGGACAATTACTTCCACTTTCGCGCCTTTCGCAGGATATGGCGGCAATGCTACAAAAGAATTCAAGGGAACGGCCTCGGCGCCGATAATACCGAGCCTGCAAGCTGCCTATAAAACAGGGAAATGGGTGCTCTCCGGAAATATCGCGGTTACAGGAGGCGGTGGTAAGGCTACATTTAATGATGGCTTACCGTCTTTTGAATCACAGCTGGCAGTATTGCCTACAGCAATAAGTGCAATGGGGGTACCTACAACTCAATATTCTGTCGATGCATATATGAGAGGGTCGTCATTTATCTATGGAGCTCAGATGGGTGGGAGTTATGCAATCAATGATATGTTTTCCGCATATGCCGGTTTCCGCCTCAATATCGTGAATAATGGCTACGAAGGCTATCTGAAAAATGTAAAAGTAAATCCACAGCATCCACTGGTAAACCCTACGGGGGGGATGATGCTTGCTACTGATTTCCTTACAGCTGCAGGAAAACCGGAACTGGCTGCTATGGTTGCTGACAGAGAGATTGATAATAAGCAAACAGGATGGGGAGTTGCGCCTATCCTTGGACTAAACTTTAATTATAAGGCTCTTAATATTGGTATGAAGTATGAATTTAAAACAAGCCTTAATGTTGAAAGTAAAACAATAGATGGCAAAGATGGAGGACTGGCGCAATTTAAGGATGGTGTAAATACTCCGCATGATATACCTTCTTTGTTTACAGTCGGAGCATCATATCAGATAACACCTCAATTTCTGGCTAGTGTTGGCTATCATCATTTCTTTGATTCGGACGCTAAAATGGCTGATGATAAGCAAAAATTTATTAATGGAGGTACAAATGAATATCTTGCAGGACTTGAATTTCGTATAAATAGTATGTTTCTGATTAGTGCAGGCGGACAGATAACACGATATGGGGTTACAGATGATTACCAAAAGGATCTTAGCTTCTCTATCAACTCATACTCGATAGGTTTTGGCGGTGCTGTGAATGTAGCAAAGAATGTAATGATAAATATAGGCTATTTCTGGACAACCTATTCCGATTGGGATAAAGAAAATGCAAAATATGCTTCCATTCCGGGATCAGACCCTGTCGTCTACCTTTCGGGTAAAGATGTATTCTCCCGTACCAATAAAGTATTTGCAGCCGGGGTAGATTTCTCGTTCTGAAAACTTTGATATAGATAATATAATGAAGGCGGGGAAGCGGCAGGCTTCCCCGCCTTTGTATTTTAGGCAGATATATTCATTTTCTTTTGTAATTATTTGTGTATCTTACTGATTATGTCTACATTTGCAACCCGAATAAAGCATGAAAAGAGGCTTGTTTTGGTGGCAAATATTTGATTGTCATTGAAATAGCTTCTGTTTATTGTGTTATTCGGTAAAGTAAAATGTATAATAAAAATCGAATTTAAAGTTCTAAAGATTAAAACAAGATGCCTACGATTCAACAATTAGTAAGAAAAGGACGTACTGTTTTGGTTGAAAAGAGTAAATCCCGTGCATTGGATTCTTGCCCTCAACGCAGAGGTGTTTGTATCCGCGTGTACACAACTACTCCTAAGAAACCTAACTCAGCGATGCGTAAAGTAGCACGTGTGCGCTTAACAAACACAAAAGAGGTTAATGCTTATATTCCCGGAGAAGGGCATAACTTGCAGGAGCACTCGATTGTACTTGTTAGAGGCGGCCGTGTGAAAGACCTGCCCGGAGTTCGTTATCACATTGTTCGCGGAACATTGGATACAGCCGGTGTTAACGGTCGTACACAACGTCGCTCTAAGTACGGAGCAAAACGTCCTAAACCGGGAGCAGCGCCAGCAAAAGGTGCACCAGCTAAAGGGGGTAAGAAAAAATAATCCCTGAGGCAATCCCTTTAACCGAGATTTTTAATTAAGTATTAAAACGGTTTAAGTTTATTGGATAGGCTATACATGGGTTGAGTAAATGGTTCGGCGGAACCGTTGAAGACATCAGAAAATTGGCAACCAAAAACAAAAACAAAATTTTTTAAGTAAACAATGAGAAAGGCAAAACCAAAGAAAAGACAGATCCTCCCGGATCCTGTTTTCGGTGATGTAAAGGTTACAAAATTTGTTAACCACTTGATGTACGATGGTAAGAAATCGACAGCGTTCGATATTTTCTATACAGCATTAGAAATTGTAAAGAAAAAACTACCAAACGAAGAAAAGTCTGCTCTTGAGATATGGAAAGCAGCATTGGATAATGTAACTCCGCAAGTAGAAGTGAAGTCTCGCCGTGTAGGTGGTGCAACATTTCAGGTTCCTACCGAAATTCGCCCTGATCGCAAAGAATCAATCTGTATGAAAAATCTTATCCTGTATGCTCGTAAGAGAGGCGGAAAGACTATGGCTGATAAATTAGGCGCTGAAATTACAGATGCATTTAATGGTCAAGGAGGCGCATATAAAAGAAAAGAGGACATGCACAAAATGGCTGAGGCTAACCGTGCTTTCGCTCATTTCAGATTTTAACAAAAAGGAAAGAGCTATAAACCGATGGCAAAAATTATCGACAATTTAAGAAATACAAGAAATATAGGCATCATGGCTCACATTGATGCCGGTAAAACCACTACCTCCGAACGTATTTTGTTCTACACAGGTCTTACTCATAAGATCGGTGAGGTACATGATGGTGCTGCCACTATGGACTGGATGGAGCAAGAGCAGGAGCGTGGTATCACCATCACATCTGCTGCTACTACAGCGAGCTGGAAATATAATAATGAGGTGTTTAAAATCAACCTTATAGATACTCCCGGACACGTTGACTTTACAGTAGAGGTAGAGCGTTCACTCCGTATCCTCGACGGAGCTATCGCTGCTTACGATGCCGTAAGCGGGGTAGAGCCTCAATCGGAAACAGTGTGGCGTCAGGCTGACAAATACGATGTGCCCCGTATGTGTTATGTGAATAAGATGGACCGTTCAGGTGCAGACTTTTTTGAAGTAGTTCGCCAGATAAAAGAAATGCTGAACGGCAATCCTTGTCCGGTACAGATTCCTATCGGTGCGGAAGAAAACTTCAAGGGAATCATCGACTTAGTGAAAATGAAGGCGATGTACTGGCACGACGAAACTATGGGTGCTGACTACGAACTCGATGAAATCCCGGCAGAATACCTGGCGGAAGCTCAGGAGTGGAGAGAAAAAATGCTTGAAAAAGCTGCTGAATGTGATGAAACATTGATGGAGAAATTCTTCGATGATCCTTCTTCTATTACTGAAGATGAAATCCTTGCGGCACTTCGTATCGGAACTCTTTCTATGCAGATCAACCCGATGTTTTGCGGTTCTTCATTCAAGAACAAAGGTGTACAACCATTACTGGATGGCGTATGTAAATTCCTTCCCAGCCCTATCGATACATTAGCTATTGAAGGTACAGATCCTAGAAACGGGAATACAGTTGTACGTCACCCTAGCCCGGACGAACCTATGTGTGCTTTGGCATTTAAGATCGCCACTGACCCGTTTGTAGGCCGTTTGTGCTTCTTCCGTGTTTACTCGGGAGAACTGGCTGCCGGTTCTTATGTATATAATACCCGTTCTGAAAAGAAAGAACGTATTTCCCGTCTGTTCCAGATGCACTCAAACAAACAGAATCCGAAGGATGTGATTGGTTGTGGTGATATAGGTGCAGGTGTAGGATTTAAAGATATCCGTACAGGTGATACATTGTGTGATGAAAACCATCCTATCGTTCTTGAGTCTATGGACTTCCCTGAACCGGTTATCGGAATTGCAATTGAGCCAATCACTCAAAAGGATGTGGATAAACTTTCCAACGGTCTTGCAAAACTTGCCGAAGAAGATCCGACATTCCGTGTACATACGGATGAAGATTCAGGCCAGACAATCATCGAAGGTATGGGTGAGCTTCACCTGGAAATCATCATTGACCGTCTGAAACGCGAGTTCAAAGTAGAATGTAACCAGGGACGTCCTCAGGTATCCTATAAAGAAGCAATCTCCCAGACGGTGGAGCTTCGCGAAGTTTATAAGAAACAATCGGGAGGTCGTGGTAAGTTTGCCGATATCATAGTTAAAGTTGGTCCTACAGATGCAGGCTTCGAAGGTGAACTACAATTCATCGATGAAGTGAAAGGCGGTAACGTTCCTAAAGAATTTATCCCTTCTGTACAGAAAGGATTTGCTGCTGCAATGAAAAATGGTGTACTTGCAGGATATGCGCTTGATAAACTGAAAGTAGTTCTTGTAGATGGTTCATACCATACAGTGGACTCTGACCAGTTGTCATTCGAACTTGCAGCTAAGTTTGCTTTCAAAAATGCTTGTGAGAAAGCAAGCCCGGTATTACAGGAACCTATTATGAAACTGGAGGTCGTTACTCCGGAAGAAAGTATGGGTGATGTGATTTCCGACCTGAACAAACGCCGCGGGCAAGTAGAAGGTATGGAATCGAGCCGTTCCGGTGCACGCATCGTGAAAGCGAAAGTGCCTTTGGCGGAAATGTTTGGCTATGTAACGTCGTTGAGAACAATTACATCAGGTAGAGCAACTTCAGCTATGACGTTCTCTCACTACGAGGTAGTATCTCCGTCGATTGCGCGCCAGGTATTGACTGAAGTTAAAGGACGTGTCGATCTGATCAAATAATAAATGCAGACTGCGGTTAGTAAATGACTCTTAATCGCAGTCTGAATCTATTTTATAATAAATTTTGAATAACTAATTAAAAACAGACAATGAGTCAAAAAATCAGAATTAAACTAAAATCTTACGATTACATGCTGGTAGATAAATCTGCCGAGAAAATCGTTAAAACGGTAAAAGCAACAGGTGCAGTAGTAAGCGGTCCAATTCCGTTACCAACTCACAAACGTATCTTTACTGTAAACCGTTCAACTTTCGTTAACAAGAAGTCTCGCGAGCAATTCGAACTGTCTTCTTATAAAAGACTGATCGACATCTACAGCTCTACAGCTAAAACAGTAGATGCGCTAATGAAACTTGAGTTGCCAAGTGGCGTTGAAGTTGAAATCAAAGTTTGATGAATTTTTATACTAGTTTTAATAAATAATTTAGAGAAATGCCAGGATTATTAGGAAAAAAAATCGGAATGACATCCGTTTTCAGTGCCGAGGGAAAAAATATTCCATGCACTGTTATCGAAGTGGGTCCTTGTGTTGTTACTCAGGTAAAAACAGTTGAGAAAGACGGTTACGAAGCTTTACAGCTAGGGTTTGTTGAAAAGAAAGACAAACACACAGCTAAGCCACAAGCCGGACATTTCAAAAAAGCCGGAGTAGCACCTCAAAGACACTTGGCCGAGTTCAAAGGAATTGAAGGTCGCAAACTAGGCGATGTACTTACTGTAGACTTCTTAGAAGACGCTCAGTATGTAGATGTTATCGGAACATCGAAAGGTAAAGGATTCCAGGGGGTTGTTAAACGCCACAATTTCGGTGGGGTAGGACAGGCAACTTTGGGACAACACAACCGCCTTCGTGCTCCGGGTTCTATCGGTGCTTGTTCTTACCCTGCGAAGGTATTTAAGGGAACAAGAATGGGCGGACAAATGGGTAATGTACGCACAACTGTCCAAAACCTTGAAGTAATTAAAGTGATTCCGGAACACAATCTTTTGCTGATTAAAGGCTCTGTACCGGGAAGTAAAGGTTCAATCGTAATAATTGAGAAATAATGGAACTGAGTGTATTAGATAAAAACGGTAAAGATACCGGTAAAAAAGTAGCGTTGAACGATGCTATTTATGGAATTGAACCTAACGAACACGTTCTTTGGTTAGATGTGAAACAATACCTGGCAAACCAACGTCAGGGTACTCACAAATCTAAAGAAAGAAGTGAAATGTCGGGAAGTACACGCAAATTGATCCGCCAGAAAGGTGGAGGTGGTGCACGTCGTGGTGACATCAACTCTCCGGTATTGGTTGGAGGTGCCCGTGTATTCGGTCCAAAGCCAAGAGATTATAGCTTCAAATTAAATAAGAAAGTAAAACAACTTGCACGTAAATCTGCTCTTGCTACCAAAGCAAAAGGTAACCAGATCGTAATAGTTGAAGACTTTTCTTTTGATGCGCCGAAAACTAAGGATTTCGTAGCATTGACTAAAAATTTGCAAGTGGCTGATAAAAAGATACTTCTAGTTTTGCCAGACCAAAATAAAAATGTATATTTGTCGGCTCGTAATTTAGAAAGAGTAAAAGTTGTAAAAGCTTCTGATTTAAATACTTACTCAATACTTAACTGTTCAAGTCTGGTATTGGCTGAGTCATCGGTTGCTGTTATAGATAACCTTTTAAAAGCATAAGGAGGATACTATGGGAATTATAATTAAACCAATATTAACAGAAAAACAAACTGCGATTTCGGAAAAATTCCCGAATCGTTATGGTTTTCGTGTTGCTCCAGATGCAAATAAAGTGGAGATTAAGAAAGCGATAGAAGAACTTTACGGCGTAACGGTTGAGTCAGTGAACACAATCAAATACGACGGAAAACGTAAAAGCCGCTACACTAAAGCAGGTGTAATCAGCGGTAAAACTTCGGCTTTCAAGAAAGCGATAATCACCCTTAAACAAGGTGAGAGTATAGACTTTTTTAGTAATATCTAAATAAAAAATGGCAGTACGTAAATTAAAGCCCACAACACCGGGGCAGAGACACAAAATTATTGGTACATTCGAAGAAATCACTGCAAGTGTACCAGAAAAATCCCTTGTAGTCGGTAAAAAAGCGTCAGGTGGCCGTAACAACCAGGGAAAGATGACAATGCGTTATCTTGGTGGTGGTCACAAAAGACAATTGAGGCTAATCGACTTCAAGAGAACAAAAGACGGAATACCAGCCACTGTAAAATCGATAGAATACGATCCGAACCGTTCGGCTCGTATCGCATTGTTATATTACGCTGACGGAGCAAAAACATATATACTGGCTCCTCAGGGATTGGTAGTAGGTCAGACAGTGATGTCGGGAGCTGAAGCTGCTCCTGAAGTCGGAAATACATTGCCTTTAGCAAAAATTCCGATTGGTACAGTTATTCATAACATTGAATTACGTCCCGGACAAGGAGCTAAAATGGTTCGTTCGGCAGGTGGATTTGCACAGTTGACTTCCCGTGAAGGCGATTATGCTATCATCAGAATGCCTTCGGGGGAAACACGCAAGATCCTATTGGCTTGTAAAGCTACTGTAGGTAGTGTAGGTAATTCAGATCATGCTCTTGAAAAATCAGGTAAAGCCGGACGCTCTCGCTGGCTTGGACGTCGCCCTCGCAACCGTGGTGTTGTAATGAACCCTGTCGATCACCCAATGGGTGGTGGTGAAGGTCGCGCTTCGGGAGGACACCCAAGATCACGTAAAGGATTGTATTCTAAGGGTCTTAAGACTAGAGCTCCTAAGAAACATTCTTCTAAGTACATAATCGAAAGAAGAAAGAAATAATAACCTGATTAATTAAGAAATTATGAGTCGTTCGTTAAAAAAAGGCCCGTATATTAATGTTAAGCTTGAGAAAAAAGTCTTGGCCATGAATGAGTCAGGTAAAAAAGCTGTAGTTAAGACATGGGCAAGGGCTTCAATGATCTCTCCTGACTTTGTAGGTCACACTATTGCTGTTCACAACGGAAACAAATTCATTCCGGTATATGTGACAGAAAATATGGTAGGACATAAATTAGGAGAATTCTCCCTCACACGTACATTCCGTGGACACGGAGGTAACAAGAAAAAATAATTGGAGCAGAAGCCAATAAATTAATTAAAAGAAAACATTAAAAATAATGGGTGCTAGAAAAAGAATAACAGCTGAAAAAAGAAAGGAAGCTCAAAAAACCATTTCTTTTGCCAAGTTGAACGATGTACCGACTTCACCACGCAAAATGCGCCTTGTGGCTGACATGATCCGTGGAATGGAGGCATTCAGAGCGCTTGGTGTATTGAAATACTCAAATAAAGAAGCTGCTGCCAGATTAGAAAAACTATTGCGTTCAGCTATCGCAAACTGGGAAGCTAAAAATGAACGTAAAGCAGAAAGTGGTGAGCTATTTGTATCATTGATAAATGTAGATGGTGGCGCAATGCTGAAAAGAATGCGTCCTGCTCCACAGGGGAGAGGTTACAGAATCCGCAAGCGTTCAAACCATGTGACCCTTCACGTAGATACACTAAATAAAGAAAATCAAAATTAATAGCAGATGGGACAAAAAGTAAATCCAATAGCAAATCGTTTAGGAATCATCAGAGGATGGGACTCTAACTGGTATGGAGGCAAAAGTTACGGCAACACACTGTTGGAAGACAGCAAAATCCGTAAATATCTGAATGCCCGTCTAGCTAAAGCCAGTGTATCGCGTATCGTTATCGAAAGAACACTGAAACTTGTAACTATTACAGTTTGTACAGCACGTCCGGGTATCATTATCGGTAAAGGCGGACAAGAAGTGGACAAGCTGAAAGAAGAGTTGAAGAAAATTACAGATAAAGATATTCAAATCAATATTTTCGAAATCAAAAAACCTGAACTGGATGCAGTTATCGTAGCTAACAACGTAGCGCGTCAGGTGGAAGGCAAAATCGCTTACCGCCGTGCTATCAAAATGGCTATCGCTTCTACAATCAGAATGGGTGCCGAAGGTATCAAAATTCAGATATCAGGCCGTTTGAACGGAGCGGAAATGGCTCGTTCGGAAATGTATAAAGAAGGACGTACTCCACTTCATACATTCCGTGCCGATATCGACTATGCACATGCCGAAGCATTGACAAAAGTTGGTTTGATAGGTATCAAAGTATGGATTTGCCGTGGAGAAGTTTACGGCAAGAAAGACCTTGCACCTTCATTTGTTGCGTCTAAAGATGGTGGCCACTCTAACAACAGAGGTGGTGGTGACCGTCGTAACGACAGAGGCGACAGAGAACAGGGAAAAGGTTTCAAGAGAAATAAGAGAAAGTAATTAAAAAAACGTTTGAAGTAAAATGTTACAACCGAAGAAAACAAAATTCAGAAGACAGCAAAAAGGTCGTATGAAAGGTAATGCTCAGAGAGGGCATGAACTGGCTTTCGGTTCGTTTGGCATCAAAACCCTGGAGAACAAATGGATCACAGGGCGCCAGATAGAAGCGGCCCGTATTGCAGTAACTCGTTACATGCAGCGTCAAGGACAAGTTTGGGTTAGAATTTTCCCTGACAAACCAATCACTAAGAAACCTGCCGAAGTCCGCATGGGTAAAGGTAAGGGATCTCCTGAAGGGTTCGTTGCACCGGTTACACCTGGTAGAATACTATTCGAAATCGAAGGAGTATCTTATGATGTGGCAAAAGAAGCATTGCGCCTTGCAGCACAAAAGCTTCCTGTGACTACTAAATTTATAGTTCGCAGAGATTATGACTTAACTCAAAACGCTTAAGAAGTATGAAAATTGCAGAAGTAAGAGAACTTTCGGACAAAGAATTGAAAGAAAGATTAGATGCTGAAAAAATAGCATTAAACCAATTGGTGTTAAACCACAGTGTATCTCCATTGGATGCTCCGACTAAGATTAAAGAAAAGCGTCGCGATATCGCACGTTTCTTAACAGAGATCCGCCACAGAGAACTAAAAAATAAATAAGAGCTGATGGAAACGAGAAATTTAAGAAAAGAAAGATTCGGGGTCGTTTTCAGCAACAAGATGGACAAAACCATCACAGTAGCTGTAAAATGGAAAGAAAAACACCCTATTTATGGAAAATTCGTTAACAAAACGAAGAAATATCATGCTCACGACGAAAAGAACGAGTGTAACATCGGCGACACAGTACGCATTATGGAAACTCGTCCGTTGAGTAAAACTAAAAGATGGAGATTAATCGAAATAATCGAAAGGGCTAAATAATTATGATACAACAAGAATCAAGACTAGTAGTTACTGATAACAGTGGAGCTAGAGAATGCTTATGTATCCGCGTATTAGGCGGTACAAGAAGACGTTATGCGTCTGTAGGGGATGTGATTGTGGTTGCTATCAAGAATGTAATCCCTTCGAGTGATATTAAGAAAGGTGCTGTAACAAAAGCTATCATCGTGCGTACTAAAAAAGAAATCCGCCGTGTAGACGGTTCTTATATCCGTTTCGATGACAATGCTTGTGTATTGCTAAACGCAGCAGGTGAAATCAGAGGAAGCCGTATTTTCGGACCAGTTGCCCGTGAACTTCGCGCAACTAATATGAAAATCGTTTCGTTGGCACCAGAGGTACTATAATCCATAAAACTAAAAAAGCAATGAGTAAATTACATATCAAAAAAGGCGATATAGTTTATGTGAATACCGGTGTCGACAAAGGTAAAACCGGCCGCGTGCTGAAAGTGTTGGTTGAAAAGAACCGCGCTATCGTTGAAGGCCTGAACATGGTATCCAAATCTACTAAGCCTAACGCTAAAAGCCCTCAGGGAGGAATAGAGAAAAAAGAAGCTGCTATTCATATCTCAAACCTTAACGTAGTAGACCCTAAATCGGGTAAGCCTACACGTATCGGTCGTAAAGAAGTGAATGGAAAGCTAGTACGTTACGCTAAAAAATCAGGGGAGGAAATTAAATAATGAGCAATACAACAACTCTTAGAACAGATTATAAAGACCGTATTGTAGCTTCTTTGATGAAAGAATTCGGTTATAAATCAACAATGCAGGTTCCTGTATTGAAGAAAATAGTAATCAATCAAGGTCTTGGTATAGCAGTTGCCGATAAGAAAATAATCGAAACAGCGATTAACGAAATCTCAACTATCACCGGACAAAAAGCAGTAGCGACATACTCTAAGAAAGATATCTCAAACTTCAAGTTGCGTAAGAAAATGCCTATCGGTGTGATGGTTACACTGCGCCACGACAGAATGTATGAGTTTCTTGAAAGACTTGTACGTGTAGCATTGCCTCGTATCCGCGACTTCAAAGGTATCGAAAGCAAGCTTGACGGAAGAGGAAATTATACATTAGGTATCCAGGAGCAAATCATCTTCCCTGAAATTAATATCGACAATATTAGTCGTATTTTGGGAATGAATATTACCTTTGTAACTTCCGCGAAAACGGATGAAGAAGGGTATGCCCTGCTGAGAGAGTTCGGATTACCATTTAAGAACGCAAAAAAAGAATTGATATAAGATGGCAAAAGAATCAATGAAAGCTCGTGAGGTAAAAAGAGCTAAGATGGTTGCTAAATATGCAGCTAAGAGAGCGCAACTCAAAGCCGAAGGCGATTACGAAGCGCTGCAAGCTCTACCTAAGAATGCTTCACCAGTACGCCTGCACAACCGTTGCAGCCTTACAGGTCGTCCGAAAGGCTTTATCCGCCAGTTCGGAATTTCCCGTATCCAATTCAGGGAAATGGCTTCTAAAGGTTTGATACCGGGAGTGAAAAAAGCAAGCTGGTAAAAAAAATGAAAAACTAAAAGTGAAAAATTAAAAATAATAAATTTATAGTTTTTCGTTTTTCACTTTTCATTTTATAATTTTTAAATATTGTCCCGGGATTCGGGATTAATTTAAATCAATTTAATCATGACAGATCCAATAGCAGATTATTTGACGCGTGTAAGAAACGCCATCATGGCTGGACACAGAGTTGTAGAAATTCCGGCGTCAAATTTGAAAAAAGAGATTACAAAAATTCTCTTGGAAAAAGGCTACATTCTTAACTATAAGTTTGTAGAAGAAGGACCTCAGGGCTCTATCAAAATAGCCTTGAAATACGATCCTGTAAATAAAGTGAACGCGATTAAGAAATTAATCCGTGTTTCATCTCCAGGTCTTCGTAAATATGTAGGGTATAAAGATTTGCCTCGTGTCCTTAACGGACTGGGTATAGCTGTAGTATCTACCTCAAAAGGAGTGATGACAGACAAAGAAGCTCGCGAGCTGAAAGTCGGCGGCGAAGTAATGTGTTATGTTTATTAATTAAGGGGAGGATAGTAAAGTTATGTCAAGAATAGGAAAATTACCCATAAATCTTCCGGCCGGAGTAAACGTTACTGTTGGCAAGGATAATTTAGTTACAGTAAAAGGACCAAAAGGAGAACTATCGCAAGAAGTTAATCCGGATATCAAAGTCTCTGTTGAAAATGGTGTGTTATCAGTAGCACGTCCGTCTGACGAAAAAAATCACCGTTCTCTACATGGATTGTACAGATCGTTGATCAACAATATGATTGTTGGAGTTTCTGAAGGATATCGCAAAGAATTGGAATTAGTAGGGGTTGGTTACCGTGCGTCAAACAACGGTCAGATCTTGGAACTTTCATTAGGCTATACTCACAATATCTTTTTGATGTTGCCGAAAGAAGTAAGCCTTGAAACAAAATCGGAGAGAAACAAGAACCCGCTAATCATTTTAGAATCTTGTGATAAACAACTGATCGGTCAGGTTTGCTCGAAAATTCGCTCATTCCGTAAACCGGAACCTTATAAAGGTAAAGGTATACGCTTTGTAGGTGAAGTTATCCGTCGCAAGTCTGGTAAAACCGCAGGTAAATAAATCATAAACTGTAGTAATCATGGTAACAAAGACAGATAAAAGAAATAAAATAAAATTACGCGTACGCGGAAAGATCTCAGGAACTACCGAACGTCCGCGTCTGACAGTGTTCAGAAGCAACAAGCAAATATATGCGCAAGTTATCGACGATCTTACAGGTAAGACTTTGGCAGCGGCTTCGTCTCTTAAAATAACAGACAAAGCCCCTAAAAAAGAAATAGCTGCAAAAGTTGGCGAACTAATTGCTAAGAATGCTCAGGAAGCTGGTGTAACAACTGTGGTATTTGACCGTAACGGTTACCTGTACCATGGTAGAATTAAAGAATTGGCAGATGCTGCCCGTAACGGTGGACTTAAATTTTAATAGACATGGCAGGAGTTAACAATAGAGTAAAATCGACCAACGATATCGAATTAAAAGACAGGCTAGTTGCGATCAACCGTGTTACTAAAGTAACAAAAGGGGGACGTACATTCAGTTTCGCTGCTATCGTAGTGGTAGGGAATGAAGATGGTATAGTAGGCTGGGGTCTTGGTAAAGCTGGTGAAGTAACGACAGCTATAGCTAAAGGAGTTGAAGCTGCTAAGAAAAACCTTATCAAAGTTCCGGTACTTAAAGGAACAGTACCTCACGAGCAAGTTGCCCGTTTTGGAGGTTCTGAAGTACTTATTCGCCCGGCTGCTCCCGGTACAGGGGTAAAAGCAGGGGGTGCGATGCGTGCCGTGCTTGAGAGCGTAGGTGTAACAGACGTATTGGCAAAATCGAAAGGTTCGTCAAACCCTCACAACCTTGTGAAGGCTACTATCGAAGCTTTAGGTGAGCTGAGAGATGCATACACTGTAGCTCAGAACAGAGGTATTTCTATGGAAAAAGTGTTTAAAGGTTAATTTGCAAAGAAAATTATTATGGCAAAGATTAAAGTTAAACAAGTTAAGAGCAGAATCAAGTGTCCGAAAGACCAAAAATTAACTTTAGACGCTCTTGGGCTGAAGAAGTTGAACCGTGTAGTAGAACACGAAGATACACCTGCTATCAGAGGAATGATCAACAAAGTACACCATTTGGTTACTATTGTAGAGTAATTTAGTTTATAAGATAAAAAATATAAAAAATATGAGTTTATCAAATTTGAGACCTGCTGAAGGATCAACTAAAACCGGAAAAAGAATCGGACGTGGTACGGGTTCAGGATTAGGTGGTACTTCCACAAGAGGTCATAAAGGAGCTAAGTCCAGATCAGGTTATTCTAAGAAGATCGGATTTGAAGGAGGGCAGATGCCTATCCAACGCCGTTTGCCTAAATTCGGATTTAAAAACATAAACCGGGTAGAATACAAAGCGATCAATCTGGACGTTTTGCAACGTTTGGCAGAAACTAAGAAACTTGCTAAAATCGATATTCAGACATTGATCGATGCAGGCTTTATTTCTTCCAATCAATTAGTGAAAATATTAGGAAACGGAGCCATCACTACTAAAGTAGATGTTGAAGCTCACGCTTTCTCAAAAACAGCGGAAGCTGCAATTCAGGCAATAGGTGGAACAGTAACTAAACTGAAGTAAGATGGGATTAGTAAAAACACTGGAAAATATATGGAAGATTGAGGATCTTAGGAAAAGACTCATGATTACCTTCTTTTTCGTGGTGATCTATCGCTTCGGAGTTCATATTGTTCTGCCAGGAGTAGACCCGGAAGCTCTTAATGCCCTTCAGGCTAAGACTTCAGGGGGTATTTTGGACATATTGAACATGTTCTCGGGAGGTGCATTTGCTAATGCATCAATTTTTGCATTGGGTATTATGCCTTATATATCTGCCTCTATCGTTATGCAGTTGTTGGGTATGGCTGTGCCATATTTCCAAAAGCTGCAACGCGAAGGAGAAAGCGGACGTACCAAAATGAACCAGTACACACGTTATCTGACAGTAGCTATCCTTCTATTCCAGGGTCCGGCATACCTGTTGGGTGCCTTGGGTGCAGCAGCTCCTACCTCATGGGAATTCCTTATTCCTTCAACCATCATTTTGGCCGGAGGTAGTATGTTTGTTCTTTGGTTAGGAGAGCGTATCACTGATAAAGGTATCGGAAACGGAGTATCTTTCATCATTTTGGTGGGTATTATTGCCCGTCTGCCACATGCGCTTATCGGTGAATTTTCTTCACGTCTGGCAAGCCAGGGAGGTGGATTGGTAATGTTCCTTGCAGAGATTGTGTTCTTGTTGCTTATTATTTGCGGTGCAATCCTGTTGGTACAAGGTACACGCCGTATACCGGTACAATATGCAAAAAGAGTTGTTGGAAACAAACAATACGGTGGTGCGCGCCAGTATATACCATTGAAGGTAAATGCTGCTAACGTGATGCCGATCATCTTTGCTCAGGCAATTATGTTTGTACCGATCTCTATTGCGGGATTCTCTACCGAAAAAGGCGGATTCTGGGGCTCATTTATGGATCATACCAGTGTAGCATACAATGTTGTGTTTGCATTCCTTATCATTGCTTTCACATGGTTCTACACAGCTGTGACTATAAACCCTGTGCAGATGGCTGATGAACTGAAACGTAATAACGGATTTATACCGGGTATCAAGCCTGGGAAGAAAACAGCAGATTATATCGACTCTATTATGTCTCGTATAACATTCCCGGGATCATTGTTCCTGGCTATGGTTGCTATTCTTCCTGCGTTTGCCAGCTACTTCGGTGTAAGCCGTGAATTCTCGCAATTCTTCGGAGGAACATCATTGTTGATCCTTGTTGGGGTTGTGTTGGATACATTACAGCAGATCGAAAGTCACTTGTTGATGAGACATTATGACGGTTTATTGAAATCGGGAAGAATCAAAGGTCGTTCTGGTTCAATTGCAGCATATTAAGGAGGTTATAAATGATATTTCTGAAAACAGACGAAGAAATCGAATTGATGCGCGAAGCAAATCGCCTTGTAGGTATGACCTTGGGCGAAATGGCAAAGCATATAAAACCGGGGGTTACTCCGGCTCAATTAGATAAAATTGCGAAGGAATTTATACAGGGTCATGGAGCCAGACCTTCCTTCTTGGGATATAAGGGTGCTCCGGGTGCTGTGGATTTTCCGGGTGCGATTTGTGCTTCGGTTAATGAACAGGTTGTACATGGATTTCCAACAGACTATGTTCTTAAAGACGGTGATATTATTTCTGTCGATTGTGGTACAGAGAAAAACGGATTTTGCGGTGATTCGGCCTATACATTTTGTGTAGGAGAAGTAGCAGAAGACGTGAAAGCTTTACTAAGAGCGACGAAAGAAGCGCTTTATAAGGGAATAGAAAAGGCAGTAGATGGTAATCGCATAGGCGATATCAGTGATGCCGTTCAGACATATTGTGAGAAACGTGGTTATTCGGTTGTTCGCGAACTGGTAGGGCATGGTATAGGACGTAAGATGCATGAAGCGCCTGAAGTTCCTAACTATGGCAGACGAGGTACAGGCCCCTTACTCAAGAAAGGGATGTGTATAGCAATAGAACCGATGATCAACATGGGCAGCAAGAATGTTGTTTTCGAAAGCGATGGCTGGACTATCAGAACCCGTGATCGTAAACCTTCGGCCCACTTCGAACATACTGTGGCTATTCGTCAGGGTAAAGCTGATATTTTATCAACATTTGAATTTGTAGAAGCTGTTTTAGGAAATAACGCAATTTAAAAACCTTTTATTATAATATATGGCTAAACAGGCAGCAATAGAACAAGACGGAGTGATCGTAGAAGCACTATCGAACGCAATGTTTCGTGTCGAACTTGAAAACGGACATGAAATAACAGCGCACATCTCAGGAAAGATGCGTATGCACTATATCAAAATACTTCCGGGAGATAGAGTACGTGTGGAAATGTCACCCTATGATTTATCAAAAGGACGGATTTCATTCAGATACAAATAAAAAACAAACATATGAAAGTAAGAGCATCATTGAAGAAGCGTACTGCTGATTGCAAAATTGTCAGAAGAAAAGGACGCTTATACGTTATTAACAAAAAAAATCCTAAGTACAAACAACGTCAGGGATAATTTATTAATTTTGCAAATTAATCGAAAAAATATATGGCAATAAGAATAGTTGGTGTCGATTTACCACAAAATAAAAGAGGCGAAATAGCCTTGACATACATTTATGGTATCGGACGTAGTTCTGCTAACAAAATCCTGGCTGAAGCAGGAATAGACAAAGATGTCAAAGTGAAGGACTGGAATGATGATCAGGCAGGTAAAGTACGTGAGATTATCGCTACCCAGTTTAAAGTGGAAGGAGACTTGCGTTCGGAAGTACAGCTTAATATCAAGCGATTGATGGATATAGGCTGTTACAGAGGTATCCGTCACCGTATCGGTCTACCTTTGAGAGGTCAGAGTACTAAAAATAATGCCCGTACACGTAAGGGTAGAAAGAAAACTGTTGCTAACAAGAAAAAAGCTACAAAATAATTAATTTGATATGGCAAAGAAAACAGTCGCAGCGAAAAAGAGAAACGTTAAAGTGGATGCTACAGGACAAGCTCATGTGCATTCTTCTTTCAACAATATCATTATTTCGATTACAAACAGCGATGGCCAGGTAATCAGTTGGTCGTCGGCAGGGAAGATGGGTTTCAGAAGTTCAAAGAAGAACACCCCGTACGCAGCTCAAATGGCAGCATCAGATTGTGCCAAAGTTGCATTTGACTTAGGATTGAGAAAAGTAAAAGTGTATGTAAAAGGACCGGGCAACGGACGTGAGTCTGCTATCCGTACTATCCATGCAGCAGGAATAGAAGTAACAGAAATCGTTGACGTTACTCCACTTCCTCACAATGGATGTCGTCCTCCAAAACACAGAAGAGTTTAATCAAAATTTAAAATTTGGAACTTAAATTGTGATTTTGATTGCAAGTTTACCCTCTCTGTAATCGCGGCTGCACAATTTCAGCTTTCATCAATTATTAATTAGAAAAGAAATGGCAAGATATACTGGACCAAAATCAAAAATCGCCCGTAAATTCGGAGAGCCAATATTCGGACCTGACAAAGTTCTTTCTAAAAAGAACTATCCTCCCGGACAACACGGAAACGGAAGGAAGAAAAAATCGTCGGAGTACGGTATTCAATTGCGTGAAAAGCAAAAAGCAAAATACACATATGGTGTGCTTGAAAGACAATTCCGTAATATGTTTGACAAAGCACTTTCATCACGTGGTATTACAGGTGAAGTGTTGCTTCAAATGTTGGAATCAAGATTGGATAATGTCGTTTTCCGTCTTGGAATAGCGCCTACGAGAGCGGCTGCCCGTCAGCTTGTATCTCACCGCCACATCACAGTGGACGGTTCGGTCGTGAATATTCCGTCTTATACAATCAAACCGGGACAATTGATCGCTGTTCGTGAGAAATCAAAATCTCTCGAAGTGGTAAGCGAAGCATTGTCTGGGTTTAACCATAGCAAATACCCTTGGATCGAATGGGATACAGTATCTATGACAGGTAAATTTCTTCACCTGCCAGAGAGAGCAGATATCCCTGAAAACATTAAAGAGCAGTTGATCGTAGAGTTGTATTCTAAAAATTAATTAAATTCATGGCTATATTAGCATTTCAAAAACCGGATAAAGTATTGATGTTAGAAGCGGACGATTTCTTCGGGAAATTCGAATTTCGTCCCTTAGAACCCGGATATGGTATTACCGTTGGTAATGCTTTACGCCGTATTCTGCTTTCATCTCTTGAAGGTTTTGCTATCACTTCTATAAAAATCGACGGTGTTGAACATGAATTTGCCACCGTACCGGGTGTTATAGAAGATGTTACAAATATCATTCTGAATCTGAAACAAGTACGTTTCAAGCAGATAGTAGAAGAGATCGAAAACGAGAAGGTGAGTATTACAGTCTCAGGTGCCGAAGTATTCAAAGCTGGAGATATTGGAAAGCATCTGTCAGGATTTGAAGTATTGAACCCTGACTTGGAAATCTGTCATTTAGACAAGAATGCAAGCTTCCAAATCGAATTGAATATTAACAAAGGCCGTGGATACGTACCTGCTGATGAAAATCGCAATCTGTCCGACGATGTTAATGTTATAGCTATTGATTCTATTTATACTCCCATCCGTAATGTGAAATACTCGATAGAGAACTATCGTGTAGAACAAAAAACGGACTATGAGAAACTTATTATAGAAATAGCAACCGACGGATCTATTCATCCAAAGGATGCATTGAAAGAAGCTGCTAAGATTCTTATCCACCACTTTATGCTGTTCTCTGATGAGAAGATTCTCCTGGAACAAAGCGAAGTAGATGGAAACGAAGAATTCGATGAAGAAATTCTGCATATGCGTCAGCTGCTTAAGACTAAGTTATCTGATATGAACCTTTCGGTTCGTGCCCTTAACTGTTTGAAGTCGGCAGAAGTAGAGACACTGGGTGAATTAGTGCAATTCAATAAGAATGACCTTCTTAAATTCAGAAACTTTGGTAAGAAATCACTTACCGAACTTGATGAACTATTGGATAGCCTGAGCCTGTCTTTCGGTATGGATATTTCTAAATATAAATTAGATAAAGATTAGTAAGCGACATGAGACATAATAAAAAATTTAATCATTTAGGGCGTACCAGCTCACACAGAAATGCCATGTTGGCTAATATGTGTGTATCTTTGATAATGAGCCCTAATAAACGTATCTTTACGACCGTGGCCAAAGCGAAAGCTTTGAAAAAGGTTATAGAGCCGATGATTACAAAATCGAAAGAAGATACAACACATTCGAGACGTCTGGTTTTCCAGGATCTTAAGATAAACAGCGATCAGACTAAGGCTGCTGTAACTGAGCTATTCCAGAATATATCTCAGAAAGTAGCTGATCGTCCGGGCGGATATACCCGTATTATCAAAACAGGTAACCGTTTGGGTGATAATGCTTCTATGTGTTTTATCGAATTGGTAGACTATAACGAAAACATGTTGAAGGAGAAGAAAGCTGCATCGAAGGGTAGAACCCGTAGATCTAAAAAAGCTGCAGACCAATCTGAAACTACTGCTAAAGGTGCTGCGGCTCCAAAGGCAAAAGCTAAAGATGTAGTAGCTCCTGAAGCGCCAGTTGTGGAAGAAGTAGAAGCATTGGAAGCTGCTCCGGGATCTTTGCCTGTAGTAGATGAGGTAGCTCCTGAAGCTCCTACTACAGAAGACAAGCCAAAGACTGAAGAATAAGAGATTATACTCTTGTTTATATAACAAAAAAAGTATCCTAGATTTAGGATACTTTTTTTTGCTTAATAAAAGCTAGTTCTTCTGTCGAACTATTTTTTAGAACATCACATAAGTAGTGAATGTGAATGTGAAGCCATGTAGTTTGTAAAACTCTGTGTAAAGTTGGGAAGTCTGTTTGTTCGCTAGTAGGTATTTTATTACTCTACAATTATAAGATGGCTAAATATGTAAAACGTTGCATAACGAATTAAAAAAAAATGAATAAATATTGCAAATGTTTAATTGTAATCATGTAAGTATCTGTTTTAAAGATTGTTGTGTGTTGTGAAAAATAATCATTTTATTGAAAATTTTACCGAAATACTTTCTCCGGTCTCATCAACAGTTATCAAATGGTGCTCCCCTTTAGCCGGACTATACTCCATTTTATGGAATCCTTTCGTCTCTCCTATATATTGCCCATCCAGATGCCAGAATACCCGGTTCTGTGGAGAACGGTGAGCCAGTTCGAATACCAACTGGCCGGGAGTGCCGTCCAGTTGTTTTGGCAGGCTGATGATTGCATTGGGGAACGGATAGATAAACTCCATCAGCCTTATATCCGAATCTTCCCTGCACTCGGGTGAATATGGCGGCAGCGAACGATATGCCGGATGCTGCTCTTTGTAATACCATTCCCACGAAGGAGGCAGTATAAACCATGAAGTGTGGATAATGCCCCTTTTACCTGCACATTCGTCATATACCTGATACTTCATATCTTCGGATAAATGTACCCTTTTATGATAAGGGCAAACCGCACCGTTCAATCCTTTTTTGCTTACCCATACCGTATCGGTCTCCGTATCAGGACAGTTCATGCTTTTCAGGCAACCGCTTTCGTGACATACTTCTACTCTTACTAGGTCGCTTTCCGGCCTGGCGAACCAACGGCTTTTCGGCAGGGCATTGAATATATCGAACATCACCATACCTGCAGTGCGTGCCCCTGTAAGCCCCGGACGGCCTTCTCCGTCGGAGTTGCCTACCCATACACCTACAACGTATTTGGGGCTGATGCCGACTGCCCATCCGTCACGGAATCCGAAACTGGTTCCCGTTTTCCATGCTATTTTCTGTATAGAAGGGATAGAACGCCAGTCTATCTCCTCAGGACGGTTTACATTTGTCAAGGCTTCGAATGTTTGCCAGATGGCTCCTGCTGAGAATAATGGAGTCCGGTTTCTATCGCCTTTTTCATTGTTGCCATCGCTAAGGATATATGAGGGCTGTTTCATATTATAATACCGGCGTTCCTCATTGAACATATTGAGTTGTTGAGCCATCTGCAGGTACATGGTGCTGATGTCCCACAACCTGCCTTCTGCACCCCCTAAAATAAGCGACAGACCATAGTTGTCGGCTGTGCGGTTGAGAGTGGTCATTCCCGCCCGTTTTAGCAGATTATAGAATTTAGGGACGCTGTACTTGCGGAGGGAAACAACAAACGGTACATTGAGCGAGCGGGCAAGCGCTTCTGAAGCATGTGTAGCCCCATCATATTGCAGGCTGAAGTTCTTTGGTGCAAAGCCATTCAGATTGATAGGTACATCGGGTAATAATTGGTCAGGTAGTAGTTCGCCTTCCTGTAGCATGGCACAATAAAGGAATGGTTTCAGGATACTGCCTGTACTGCGTGGTGCCTGTATCACATCTACCTGGTTGGCCGAAGTGTTTTTTTCGAAATCTACATTACCACAATAGGCTACTACCTCATTCTTTTGTACATCGAAAACGACGGCAGCTATATTTTTTATCCCGTTTTGTGAAAATTCGGCATTCCAGCGACTGAGAACAGACTCGATGCGTTCCTGTTGCGATTTGTCTATGGTGGCAGTTATATGTTTTCCACCCTGTTCCCTGTATAGGCGGGTGACAAGATGGGGAGCTATTTGGGGCAGGGGGTGAGGCTGGAAGGGCAGAGGTTCGGCTACTGCCAGTTCGTAATCTACCTTATCCAGTATTTCACGCTGATACAACAGCTCCAGTAGTCTGTTCCTTTTAGTCAGTAGTTTGTCCCTATTCTTTCCAAAGTGCATCAGGGTAGGGGAGTTGGGTAATACCGCAAGGGTGGCTGCTTCTGCCCATGACAGTGTGGCGGCCTGATGTCCGAAATATCTCCACGATGCGGCCTCTATACCTACTACATTTCCGCCCATAGGGGCATGCGAGGCATACAGGTTCAGTATCTCGTCTTTGGAATGAGAGAATTCGAGACGGGTAGCCAGAATCATCTCGATGAACTTTTCGCCGAACGTGCGGTTCTCTTTACGCGAGAGGCGGATAGTTTGCATAGTGATGGTGCTTGCTCCGCT
>Ga0153940_1000155_pt1 | contig 41228 bp, 36 predicted proteins | sample TSNJ024MetaG_FD_104736 | JGI IMG/M metagenome (GOLD analysis project Ga0153940, IMG submission 104736) | Attine ant fungus gardens microbial communities from New Jersey, USA - TSNJ024 MetaG | ecosystem: Host-associated > Fungi > Mycelium > Unclassified | place: USA: New Jersey, Brendan T. Byrne... | reverse complement strand
GAACTTTTGCTTAATTACGTCTAAACGCAACAATAATAACTTCAAAATCCTTGAAAAAACGCCTCTTTTTTTATGCCGGTGGAATTTAATCTTTCATACGGAATTTACTTTTTCAATTCAGTTACACTTTAAAAGCCAGCGGCATAATTAGTTTATAAAAATATAATTTGTCAGAATAGAATAGGGGTGATATTATTTTTGTAGACAGTTTCATTTAAATAAACCCTCCCTTGACAATGTAGTACATTGTCAAGGGAGGGTAATAAAGCAAGAAACAGAAAGGTAATATCGATGTTAAAATTAACAGATATACGTAAAGCCTATAAAACTTTTGATTTTACCCAAACTGCGCTTGACAAAGTTTCAATCGCATTTCGTGATAATGAGTTTGCTGCTGTTCTGGGGCCTTCCGGGTCCGGGAAAACGACCATGCTGAACATTATCGGCGGGTTGGATCACTATGATTCCGGGGATCTGGAAATTGACGGGATCTCCACGAAAAAATATAAATCAGCCGATTGGGATACCTATCGAAACAACCGGATCGGGTTTGTATTTCAGAGTTATAATCTGATCCCTCATCAGTCTATTCTGGCGAATGTGGAATTGGCTCTGACCCTGAGTGGTGTTTCTGCTGCTGAGCGCAAGGAAAGGGCTTATGAGGCACTGGCTGAAGTGGGATTAAAAGAGCATGCCCGCAAGCTTCCGAGTCAGCTGAGCGGCGGGCAGATGCAAAGGGTGGCTATTGCCAGAGCGCTGATCAACGATCCGGAAATACTGCTGGCTGACGAACCCACCGGTGCTCTGGATACAAAGACCAGTGAGCAGGTCATGGAGCTGCTCACCAACATTGCGAAAGACCGGCTTGTCATCATGGTTACGCACAACCCGGAGCTGGCTGATGAGTATGCCAACCGCATTATTCAGCTAAAAGACGGCCAGATCATAGCCGATACAAATCCTTTTGATCCGGATAAAGAAGAGCAGCGGGAGGGGCGTTCCCCCCGTAAGGTAAGCATGTCCTTTTTTACAGCCATTTCTCTTTCGCTCAGCAATCTGATGACAAAAAAGGGGCGGACCTTTGTAACATCACTGGCGGGTTCTATCGGTATTATCGGCATTGCTGCAATTCTGGCTCTGGCGAATGGGATTAATGCCTACATTGAGAATATCGAACAGGAAACCATGAGTATCTATCCGCTGACCATTCAGAGTTCTGGTATTGATTTTACTTCTCTGTTCAGCAGCATGGGGGTAATGTCAAGCGATACGGAAGAAAGTGAAGGCGATGAAGGGGAAGGAGGCGAAGCTGACAGCCAAAATGTGAAGGAACGAAAGATCGTGGAAACGCTGTTCCAGAGCCAGAATCAAAATGATCTGAAATCGCTGAAATCATATATAGCTGATAATGAGGATGAGATTGAACCATATGTAAAAATGATCCAATATGTCTATGATATCACACCGCAGATTTATCTGGCCGACACATCGGATGGAGTGAGTCAGGTCAACCCCGACTCACTTCTCGGCAAGTATGGATTTGGTACCAGCAGCGGGATGAATTCGCTGCTGGGAGCGGGCACTTCGAGCGGGATGAATGTGTTCCATGAAATGCCGGGTGATATCCGGATGTTCGATTATCAATATCAAGTCAAAGCCGGCCGCTGGCCGGAGAGCTATGATGAAACGGTGATCGTGCTGATGCCGGATGGCAGTGTGTCTGATTATGTGCTCTACTCACTGGGTATCCGCGACCGGACTGAGCTTAAGGATATGCTGGAAGCATTTATGAACAATCCGGAAGAGGAGGTGGAGGTTGAAGAAGACAATATAGATGTCACCAACGAGCAGCTGATGGAGGCAAAACTAAAGGTTGTCAACGCTGCCGACAGTTATGAGTACGATGATAATTATAATGTCTGGATGGATAAGTCCGGAAATGATGACTATATGAAAGCGCTGGTTGAAACGGGCCAGGAGCTGAAGATCGTAGGAGTAGTTCAGGCTGATCCGGATGCTGCGGCTACCTCTCTTTCGCCGGGAATAAATTATACCCCGGAACTGATTGAGTATCTCATGGCAGAAGCCGCAAAAAAGCAGATTGTTCAGGAACAGGTTGATAATCCTGCCGTAAATGTGCTGACCGGTAAGACTTTTGCGGAAGAAAAAGAGGAGAGTACGGAGTCTGATTTTGATTTTGCAGACTTAATCTCAATTGATGAAGAGGCGATTAAAAATGCCTTTAATATTGACAGTTCCAAGTTCAATATGGATTTGTCCGGACTGGGAGACTTTACTTTTAATACGGGTAATATTGCAGTACCGGAGTTTAATCTGGATGAATTGACGTCATCGATGGCGGGCCAGGTAAACATTCCTGCAGATGCTTTATCGGGTATTGTAAATGGTGTTGTCCAGGACTTTATAGCAGATGAAATTAATCAAGGTGTGACCGATCCGGCGCAGCTGGCTGATAATTTTTCCGACTATCTGGCAAGGCCGGATGTACAGCAAAAAATCAGTGCGCAGGTGGGCGGGCTGATTGGTGAGAGCCAGATTGATGCTCAGATACAGGCGGCGGTGCAGACGTATATTGAAAGCGCCCTGCAAACCTATGTCACCCAGATGATGAGTGCGCTGCAGACCCAGCTGCAAACGCAGATACAAAACCAGATGCAAACCGTGATGGCCGGACTGCCGGCACAGATTCAAAATGCCATCAGCATTGATCAGGAGGCATTTGTTTCTGCCTTCCGGATTAATATGTCAGAAGATGAAATATTAGAGCTGATGAATACTTTAATGAACCAGACTATGAGCACTTATGAAAACAATCTGACGATACTGGGATATGCCGATCGGGAATCACCGGCTCAAATTAGTCTTTATCCTAAAGACTTCAGTTCTAAGGAACAGGTAGAAGATTTTCTGAAACAGTATAATAAAGAAATGGAGTTATCCGGGCAGGATGATAAGGTGATCAATTATACCGATATCGTGGGAACGATGATGTCTTCGGTTACTGATATTGTAGACACCATCAGCTATGCTTTAATCGCCTTTGTTGCCATTTCACTGATTGTTTCCTCCATTATGATCGGGGTTATCACTTATATCTCGGTTCTGGAGCGGAAAAAGGAAATTGGTATCCTGCGGGCCATTGGAGCGAGTAAGCGGGATATCCGCAGAGTATTTAATGCGGAAACCCTGATCATCGGTTTTGTGGCTGGTATGCTGGGAATTGCTATTACAGCCGTCATTAGTGTTATTGCGAATATCATCGTTTACGACAAGCTGGGGATTGCGAATATTGCTCAATTGCCGGTGAATGCCGCGCTGATATTGGTCGGCATCAGTATGCTGCTGGCATTTGTCTCCGGATTATTCCCTTCCTCAGCGGCGGCGCGTAAAGATCCGGTCGAAGCCCTGCGCAGCGAATAGAATTGTAATCTGATTAAATATATGATATATTTACTAAAAATAAGTAAATATGGAGTGATTTGAGTGAAGATTACCGAGATTGCTGAACTGGCAAACGTGTCTCCGGCGACCGTATCCAATGTCCTGAACGGCCGCACGAATGTCAGTGAAGAGACCAAAAACAGGGTTTTGAGTATCTGCCAGGAAAACGGATACGATGTACAGAGGCATAAGAAGCACCAGAACCATGATAATAAGGTCATACTATTTAATTTTAGCGATTTTGAACGCAAATTTTATCTCAGGATTATCCACGGGATAAGTGATTACGTGTATTCCAGAGGATATGACCTGATTATTTGTACCAATAAGTCCTGCGCCAAGTTTATGAATTCCAATATGACCAGCGGCACCATTCTGCTGGATCAGAAGTGCAAAGATGCGATGCTGATCCAGAAAGCCAGAGAAGGCTATCCGATCGTTACACTGGACCGGATCATGGAAATACCGAATATAAAAAGTGTTGTCGTAAATAATTACACCCCCATGTCTGAACTGGTGCAGGGGCTGGTTAACAGAGGATACCGCCGGTTCGGTTACCTGGCCGGCCTGGATACTCTGGATAATCAGGAACGCTATCAGGCTTTTAAGGATGTGCTTATGGCTAACAGCATTCCTTTTGGCAGGGAGAATTATTTTATGGGGGATTATCATGAGAAGAGCGGATACCGGTCGACGAAACTGATGCTGCTATCGGAAAACATCCCGGAGGTGCTGGTATGCGCCAATGATAATATGGCCATTGGGGCGATGAAAGCGCTGAGCCAGGAAGGCTTGCGCATTCCGGAGGATATTGCGGTGACCGGATTTGACGGTGCCGGGACAGCAGAGATTATGAACCTGACTACGGTGGATATACCTAATTATGAGAGGGGTTATCTGGCGGCCCAGTTCCTGTTGCAGAATATTGCCGGAAGCCAGAATTTTGATGTGTTTAAGATAGCCGCTAAAGTTCACTGGCGGAATTCGGTTAAAGAGCAATGAAAGATGGAGAAACAGTAATATGATTTTACTGTTTCTCTATTTTTTTACTTAACATTAAGTAAAATTTATATTAATTTTAATAAACTCACGTAAATATATGGATGTATTATACAAAATATACAAATAAAATTTATTTATAATGTGGAAAATGCATAAAATAATTGACAAAATAGTAAAATTTTAATAAAATGTATGTAACATATAAAATTCATATGGGAGGGAAATTTTATGATGAAAAGAAAAGTGGTATCGATACTCTTGACACTTGTACTGGGCATTTCAGTGATTGCTTCAGGCTGCGGAAATTCTACAGATAAGGACGGCGGCGGAGATGGAGAAGAGTCCAAAGGAAAAATTACGATTTTCCAACAGAAAACAGAAATTTATGATCAGCTCAAAGACATGGGAAAAGTGTATGAGGAAGAGACCGGCGTCGAAGTGGAAGTATGGCAGATTTCAGGTGATGATTATTATCAGAATTTAAAGACCTACCTGTCCAGTGAATCCGGTCCGACCATCTTCTCGCTGTCATCCACAACCGAAATAGAAGAGATGGGTGATTATCTGGAAGACCTCGGAAGTGTAACCGTCCTCGATAAGATCAACGATGATCTGATAGCGAAAAACGGTGATAAGGTAATTGGTATTCCGATGACCGCAGAGGGATATGGACTTGTCTATAATAAGGATATGGTATCCGACAATCAGATCAATAGTACCGATGCTCTTGTTTCTTACATAAAAGAAGCTGCAGCAGAGGGTAATACCGGTCTTGGTCTTTCGGAAGAAGCATATTTCCTGATCGGCCATATCTTAAGTGTACCGTTTGCGCTTCAGGATGATCCGGCCGGGTTCTGCCAGGATGTTTATGACGGCAGGGTAAATATTGCAGATGTGGAAGAGTTCCGGGAATTGGGTAAAATTTTAGATGCCATAAAGGCCAGCCAGAAGAATCCGTTAGAAGTATCCTATGATGCAAACTGCGGTGATTTTGCTACTGGTAAAACAGCAATGATCCATCAGGGCAACTGGTGCTATTCACTGTTTTCCAGTTATGATGTAGAATTCGATATGGGTCTTGCAGCCGTGCCGGTAGCCGGGAACCAGTCACTGGCTGTAGGTGTTCCTTCGGTCTGGTGCGTAAATACCGATGCGGCTGACGAAGAGAAGCAGCTTGCAGTTGACTTCTTGAACTGGCTCTACACCAGCGAAACGGGAACCAGTTACCTGATGGATGAATTTGGTTTTATCCCGGTGGCAGACGGCATGGTATCAGAGAATCTGGATCCGCTGTCAACATCAGTATCAGAAGCGATCAGCGAAGGGAACATTATTCCGTGGACCTTTAATGAAGAATGGCCGGCTGGAATTATCACAACATATTTAGTTCAAAATGCACAAGAATATTTCTCTACCGATATGAGTTCCGAAGATTTCTTAAAAGCGTTAAACGAATCGTTTGTTACGGCAGCAAATGAATAATCAGGAGTGTGCAGAATGAAGATTAAAAAACGCTGGTATGCCTTGTTTACTGTGCCGTTGATGATTATGTTCGCCATTGTGGTAGTAATCCCCTTTTGTACCGGTATTGGTTATTCGTTTGTAGCATGGAACGGACTGGCAAAAAGTGAAAAAGTATTTGTCGGATTTGACAATTACATAAGGTTATTTTCTGATACTCAGTTTTTAACCTCAATTATGAGAACTACGGTATTTACGCTTATTACAGTGGTTATTGTCAATCTCCTAGCGCTGGCTTTTTCACTGTTGGTCACGACGAAATTAAGGGTTCGCAATGCGGCCCGGACCATGCTGTTTCTGCCCTATTTGATCGGTGGATTGATCCTGGGATATATCTGGCGCTATGTTCTTGGAGAAGCGATGAGTTCGATAAGTGAGATGACCGGGATGACAAACATCTTCTTCAACTGGCTGACCGATAAGAATTTTGCTTTTTATGCCATGATCGTTGTAGCGACATGGCAGATGGCAGGCTATATGATGATCGTGTATATTGCCGGACTGGAATCGATCTCCGATGATGTACTGGAGGCGGCCCGGGTGGATGGTGCCAGTTTTTTCAGGACCTTGATTCACGTGAAATTGCCGCTGCTGATGTCATCAATTACGATCTGCCTCTTTTTAACCCTGTCCAACTGCTTCAAGATTTATGATGTGAATGTTTCGCTGACCGGCGGCGGTCCGAATAATACCACCGAGATGGTATCTATGAACCTGTTTAATGAAATATTTACAAAAAGTAATTTTGGCTATGGTCAGGCCAAGGCTATCTTGTTCTTTGTCATTATCGGTATCATTACCTTGCTGCAGGTGAAAGTGACAAAAGACCGGGAGGTGGAAGTATAATGAAAAGAAGACCAACATTAAAAGTGATCATGAATGCCGTGGTTGTGATATTTTGCTGCTCCTATCTTTTCCCGGTTTACCTGGTGATTGTAAATGCTTTTAAAACCCGGGCAGAGCTATATGAAAATATTCTTGCGCCGCCGAAATCGTTGACTTTAGAGTATTTTTATGCCGCTTTGGAGAAAATGGATTTTATAATGGCATTTAAGAATTCCATTATCGTTACCGTCATATCGGTGCTTATCATCGTGCTGCTAAGTGCCATGACGGCATGGATGTTTGTACGGGCGGATAATAAATTGAGCGCATTATTATTGAACATTCTGATTCTGACAATGCTGATTCCGTTCCAGACCATTATGATGCCGCTGATGCAGGAGATGAATCTTTTGGGGAAGCTTCTTCAGGTTCCGCTTAAGGATTCGCTGGGTGGACTGATTTTCATGTATGTTGGATTTGGTGCCGGCATGGGTGTCTTCCTGTTCCACGGTTTCATTAAGGCTTCGGTACCGGTTTCACTGGAAGAGGCGGCAATCATTGATGGTTGTAATACCTGGCGGGTATTCTGGCAGATCGTCTTTCCGATTTTGAAACCGATCACTGTTACAGTAGCGATTCTGGATGTAATCTGGATCTGGAATGATTATCTTCTGCCGTCACTCACTTTGACGAGTATTGGCAATAAGACCGTTCCGCTGGCCATGTCGCTGTTTTTCGGCCAATATAATATTGAGTGGAATATGGCGATGGCGGCATTGACATTTACCATTATACCGGTGGTTATATTTTATTTGATCTGTCAGAAGTACATCATCAAGGGTGTGGCTGCAGGTGCGGTAAAAGGATAATGAAGGGAAATTCAGCTATGAGAAAAATATATCGTGTGAAAGACTTTAAAATAGACGAGAGCAATATGACACTTCAGGAGACAATCTTTCATAATGCGAACGGCTACATCGGTGTCAGAGGAACGCTGGAGGAAGGCTGTCCGGACGATATGGATACTATGCGCGGGACCTATTTAAACGGCTTCTATGATATTGTACCGATGAAGCAGGCGGAGAAATTGTGTAACCTCGTAGAAGAAAAGGAAACGATCGTAAATGTTGCGGATACCCAAACCCTGAATCTCGATTTTGCCGGACAGCATTTTTCGATGTTCGAAGGAGATGTCCTGGAATGTGAGCGGATGCTTGATATGGAAAAGGGAATCACCCGCCGGAAGGTAAAGTGGCTGACCGGTCAGAATCAGGAGATTGACTTTGATATCCGCAGAATGGCGTCGTTTGAAGATACATCGCTTTTTACAATTGACTACCGTTTTACTTCTAAGAGTTTTAGCGGTGAAATGAAAATCCGGTCATCCCACAAGGGACTTGTTAAGAACTATTTTAATCCCAGGGATCCCCGGCTGGCCGGCGAAAGCTTTGTACATTTAGAAAAAAAGGATGCGCTGATCGCAGAAGGCAGCAGTTATCTGGTCAGCCAGACGGTCAGGAGCAAACTGCAGGCAGCCAGCGGAGTTGCCCATGAGATTTATGTAAATGGAGAAATACAGCCGGTGATGATAATGCGGTATTCACCGGAAGAACATCGGGCAGAAGGCAGTCTCAGGTTGGAACTTAAACCCGGAGATGAGGTGCGGATTGTAAAATATTCGGTGTTTGCCGATTCCATCCGGTCTGCCGACTGCCTGAGCCGGGTCCGAAAGGGTCTGGCAGCAGTGCAGGAGAATAAAATAGATTATTATTATGCGAAGCAGAAGCTTTATCTGGAAAAATTCTGGCAGCACTCGACGATGGAGATTGTTGGTGACGATGACCTCAATGCGTCGGTTTGTTTTAATATGTATTCTTTGTTACAGGCGGCCGGCTCGGACGGTTATTCCAGCATTGCGGCCAAGGGGCTCAGCGGGGAAGGATACGAAGGCCACTATTTCTGGGATACGGAAATGTTTATGCTGCCGTACTTTGTCCTGACGAATCCGGAAATTGCACAGAAATTGCTGGACTACCGCTATAAGACATTGGATTATGCCAGGGAAAATGCGGCTCTTTTGGGACATAAAAGGGGGGCGCTGTATCCCTGGCGGACCATCAATGGACAGGAGTGCTCCGGCTATTTTCCTTCCGGAACGGCGCAGTACCATATTGACGGTGATATTTCGTATGCGGTTGTTTTGTACTATATAGTGACCGGTGACTGGGAGTTTATTAAAGAAAAAGGTGCAGAGATACTGCTGGAGACCGGAAGATTGTGGATGGATGTCGGGAATTACGCTAAGGGCCGGTTTATGATCAATTGTGTGACCGGACCTGATGAATATACCTGTATGGTAAATAATAATTACTATACCAATGCAGCAGCCAAATATAATTTGGAATGGCTGACCCGGTTTGCTGAAAAATTTCAAGCAGAACAGCAGGAGTGGGAAGCATTTAAAGCCAGGACCGGTCTGACCGATATTGAATTAGAAAAGATGAAACAGGCGGCAATGGATATGTATATGCCTTATGATGAAAAGCTGGGCATCAACCCGCAGGATGATTCATTTTTACAAAAGCCGGTCTGGGATCTGTCGCAGACCGCAGAGAAGGATTTTCCGTTGCTGCTCCATTATCATCCTCTGCATCTATACCGCTATCAAGTGTGCAAACAGGCGGATACGGTGCTTGCCCATTACCTGTTTCCGGAATATCAGGATCAGGAAACAATCCGCAAATCTTTTCTTTATTACGAGAATATCACCACTCATGATTCATCTTTATCCACCTGTGTATTCAGTATTATCGCCTCAATGCTGGGGATGGTTGATAAAGCATATGAATACTTTGGCGATTCGGCAAAGCTGGATCTGATGAATACCCACAAAAATACAAAGGACGGAATTCACGCAGCCAATATGGGCGGATGCTACATGGCTATTGTACATGGTTTTGCGATGCTGCGGATCTATGAAGATTATTTTTCCATTGCGCCTGTTTTACCTGAGGCATGGGAGAAATACAGTTTTCGCTTCTGCTACCAAACCCGCCTGATCCAACTTCGCGTGACCGCGAAAGAAAGCAGTGTGGAATTGCTGGAGGGGTCTGCCGTCGTGATGGAATTCTACGGGCATCGTTATGATCTGCAGAAAGGTCAAAGGGTAATAATAAATCAGAAAGATTCGCAATATGCGGTGGGGGAATAAATGAATATAAAAGGGATCATATTTGACCTGGATGGAGTAATCGTGTTTACCGACCGGCTGCATTATCAGGCGTGGAAACGGGTTGCCGATAAGATGAATATCCCCTTTGATGAAAAAGTCAACGACCGCCTGCGTGGGGTGGGCCGGATGGAAAGTCTGGATATCATATTGGAGAACTGTGCAGGTAAGGAGCTGTCTAAAGCGGAAAAAGAAGCGCTGGCAGCAGAGAAGAACCAATATTATGTAAATCTGCTGGGAGATATTGGGCCGGCAGATGTGACCAAAGAGGTCAGAGCGGCGCTGGCAGATTTTCGCAGCAGGGGGATTGTTTTGGCGATCGGGTCGTCGAGCAGAAATGCTAAGTACATATTAGAACAGGTGGAATTACTGGACGCATTTGATGCAATTTCCGATGGGACGAATATAACCAGGCCGAAACCGGATCCGGAGGTATTCCTGAAGGCAGCGGCGTTCTTGCACCTGGCCCCGGAACAATGTCTGGTTGTGGAAGATGCCTGTGCCGGCATCGATGCGGCGAAAGCCGGCGGGATGAAAGCTGCGGGTATGGGAGATGCCCGTGCATATAAAAAGACCGATTATCAGATCGGTAAAATATCGGATTTATTGACGTACTTTTAGAAAATGATTAATTTCACTAATTGCAGGTATAGCTAATTCATATTGGACAGCCGGTCTCTGCGGCCGATATAATCGTATAAATAGTCATTTTGCGATATGGCAGAGAAGAGGTGAATGGATGCAGTTAATGATGTGCCTAATCATTTTTTGTTTAACCATCGCTGTTTATATTATAAATAAGATTCCCATATGGGTCACCTCACTGGGATCAATGCTGCTGCTTGTGCTGTGCGGCTGCCTGCAGGCCGAAACGGCGCTTGGCGGATTTGCCAGTCCGAATGCGGTTCTGATGGCGGCTATGTTTATCGTTGCGGCCGGTTTTCGGAATACTTCTTTTATCAATAGACTATGCGGATTTATATTGAAGCTGACAAAAGATTCTTTTACCAAAGCGTACTTTGGTTATATTTTAATTACGGTGATCTTAACTAACTTTATATCCAGTCCTTTGGTGGTCTTTTCGATTGTCTCCCCGATGGCAGCAGCACTGTGCGCAAAAAGTCAGGTGAGTCCGTCGCGGGTCATGTTTCCGCTTTGCGTTACAGCGGTCGGGTGCACGATGACCCTGCCCTTTGATGGCGTCATTACGCAGACCGGTCAAAATAATGCCTTCCTGGAAACTTATGGAATGAGACAGTATGTGATGCAGCCGACCGATTTCCTGATCGCCAAGTGGCCGGTTCTGATTATCCTGCCCCTATGGGCGCTGTTTATCGGTCCGCGTTTCATGCCGGTGGCACCTGATGTTCAGGTCGACGGATATGGTGATGAAAAACACCGTTTAAATGGGATGAAGCTCGGAAAGATAGCAGACCTCGCTGGTGCTGTTATATTTTTGGGTACGCTGGCGGCTCTGCTTGTCCTTCCGCAATGGGGTGTGGCAAGCTGGGTGATCGCCAGCGCCAGTGCGCTGCTGATGGTGGTGTGTGGGGTTTTATCTGCGAAAGATGCCCTGGCAGCCGTTCCGGTGGATTTGATCTTACTGTTTATCGGAGCCCTGGGCCTGGGTGGAGCATTGGAAGAGACCGGTGCCGGAGACGTCATTGGCCAGTGGCTCGGCATGCTGGTCGGAAGGACGGAGAATGGGTATGTGATCGGCGCGTTGTTTTTTATTGTACCGCTGATTGTAACCCAATTCATGATGAATCGGGCCGGAATGCAGATATTTACCCCTATCTGCATATTGTCATGTAAGGCTCTGGGGGCTGATCCTATCGGTCCGATGCTGCTGGTGTGCGCCGGATGCCTTACTGCGGTGATGACACCGATGGCGACGCCGGCGATACCGGTGGCGGTGAAGGCCGGCGGTTATACGATCAGGGATTTAGTGAAGGGTAGTTGGCTGATCTCAGTTATTCTGGCGATTGTATATATTTTTTATGTAATGACGGTTTTTCCTGCATTCTGATATACTAGTGCATCGCTTGACATAGGAAAAAATATCATATATAAATAAAATATGATCATAGATACAAATATATGGAGACTGTCTCATGGATTTTAAGTCACTGCATTACCCTTTAACGGTAGCTGAACATAAGAGTATTTCCATCGCTGCTGAAAAACTGAATATCAAACAGCCGTCATTGAGCAAATACATAAAGACTCTGGAAGATTCTATTGGCGCCGAAATATTTGAGATGCAGGGGCAGGAGCTGGTCATCACCTATGCCGGAGAGCAGTATCTGAACTGGGCAAAAAAGATCCTGCCGCTGATCTACAATCTGAATAAGCTCTCCCTGTTGGAAAAGGAAGCAGTCCTGCGGGTAGTCTGTCCAATTCATCAGAGTACATTTATAAATCCCTTTGCACTGCACTATTTCTGGGAGAAATACCCGAATATTTATGTCGAACTGAAAGAAGCAGCTGATCCGGAAGAATTGCTGATGTCCGGCGAGGCGGATCTGGTATTACTAAACCGCAAACCGGACCGGTCGGAGTATGGTGCCAAACTTCTTGCAGCCAATGAGATTGTCCTGGTCACATCGCTGGCGCATCCGGTCAGGCGTTATGCAGTGTGGAAAGAGGACTGCCGCTATCCGGTGGTTGATGTTGCTCTGCTGCGGAATGAGAATTATATTGAACTGCGGTCAGAGCAGACATCAAAGCAGATCGTAGAAACATTTTTAAAAGAACAGAGTATCATCCTGAACCCGGTCATGCAGACCGACAGTATTCAGCAGGCAGTGCGGACAGCGGCTGCAGCAGGAGCGCTCTGTTTTATCCCGGAACAGCTGATCCGGCAATACACATTTCCGGAAAAGATTGCTAAATATTCCCTTGGAACGCCTTTCAAGATGGAATTGTATCTGGCTTATGACCGGAGGGGCCAGGGAGCGGAATACACCGGCTATCTGGCGGAGCTATTAAGAAGTTTTCTGGATTAAAAGGCAGGGCGTACAGGAACGGGCGCAGATGGGAGGAATATGGATTTTATTGATTTAGAATATGTTGTGACACTGGCAGAGATGCATAATTTCACCCGTGCTGCGGAAAGGCTGATGGTCGCGCAGCCCAACTTGAGCAATGCGATCTCAAAGTTGGAAAAGCGGTTGGAATTTCCGCTTTTTATACGTGGGAGAAATAGCGTTGAACTGACTCCTGAGGGAGAGCAGTATGTTGTCAGTGCCAAACAGATATTAGATATGAAAGGGAAAATGGATCAGGAGCTGCAGGCTGTTATAAAGGGTGAATCCGGGCGGCTTCATCTTTCGCTTTCGCCGTATCTTGCACGGTGTGTGCTGGATCCTTTTCTGCCGGAATTTTCGGCCAGCCATCCGGAGGTGGAGGTGATTGTCCAGACCAATCCGCCGACCGTACTGGCGGAGAAATTAAAGGCGGGAAAGATCGAAGTGGGGATTATGGTCGGCGGGACGCCAACCATTGATTATTTGTCGCAGACCCTGTTTTACGAACCGATCCTGCTGACCGCATCCACTGACAGCGAGGCGGCAGCCATGAGCTATACAGATAAGGAGCGGGAATATCCGGTGATTCCGTCAGAGGCTTTAAATCATGCCGATTTTATACTGCCGGAGCCCAATTCATGGCTGCGTCAGACTTCGGAAGACTTTTTCGCTGCCAATGGAATCATCCCCCGCGAGGTGGTAACTTCGGTCAGTATGGGGGCGGTAAACCGTTTGGCGGCTTTGGGCGTTGGTATTGCTTTTCTGCCGTATAGCTTTGCCATGAGCCATGTAAATCATGAAAAGACAACCGGGTATTACTGTGGCGAAAAAGGCCCGGACAGCTGGAAAGTCTGTTTGTATGTACGCCGGGATCTGCTTAAGAAATCTTATGTGAAAACATTTGTTGAGTGCCTCAAGGAGTCAATCTAGTCATTGTTTTCCAGAAGGGCATAATGCTTTATGGTGAAGTTAATAAAAGCAAAGACATGTTCCGGAAGCGGCAGCTCAGCACACCAGCAAAGATAGATCAGGCGGTTGATGAGATTCTCTTTCAACTTCAGGACTATTACGTCGTAATCCAGTAAATCCGGGGTATTGGGGACGATGGAAAGACCTTTTCCCATTGATACGAGCCGGCAGATGGCCGAATCCATGATCTCATCGGCGGTGATCTGCACTGTTGTTCCGGACTCATTCAGGGCATCAAGGATCAGACTGCGGAGGCCGCTCTTGCGGCTGTAGGCAATAAAGTTTTCACCGTTTAATTCCCGGACGGAAATACAGCCGGCATCTTTTAAATGGTGATTCCTAGGTACGATTACAACCATTTCTTCCCGATACACCGGGACAAATTCAAATTTGCTGCTGATATCTTCCGAAGATACCATTGAAGCCAGGGCCAGATCAAGCTTTTGATCCTGCATTGCCTGAAGCAGTGTGATACTGGTATCCTGCTTTAATTCAAAGGTGGCCGGAATACCGGATTCTTTGCGGAACTGAAAGATCGCCTGGGCGGCAAAGTCCCGGGCCGCATTATGTATGTGACCGATCCTGATCTTATAATCCTGGCTCTGTGAAAGTGAGGCCATCTTTGCCTTTCCCTTATCCAGAGTATCGAGAGCCGGCTTTACGTAACGGTAGAATTCTTTGCCGTTTTGTGACAGCCTGATCGAGCGGCCCTGCTTTTCAAAAAGAGTGATATTCAATTCTTTTTCAAGTTTAGTGATAGCATGGCTGAGATTGGATTGGGTGACGCCGAGCATTCTGGCGGCTGTCGTGTAGTTTTCTTTTTCTGCCGCTATTTTGAAATATTCCAGTTGTTGAAGATTCATTTATATAACCTCCGATTAAAATTCATTGACAGACTGTAATAAGTTTATATCACAGCCCAAGGCTGCAATCTTTGTCGGCAGTTATCACCCCAATTATATTAAGCTACAAAAAGTAACCGTATTCCTTTGGCCGAGGGCGGTTACTTTTTTGTGTGAAATCAGAGGGTCGCAGACCACCTATCCGTTTATGATAACATCCAATTGTATTTTAACAAACAAACCGCCAACTGGCAATTCATTTCTGCCGCTTTCAACACTTCCCTGAGCTTGGAAGTTTTCCACTCTGCCAACAATCCCTTGATTTGATTTTGTAAAACTTGAATAAAATTCATGCTTTGTATGCGGAATCTATATTAGACGAAAAATTCTTTCAACCATATAATAAGAGCAAAATAAGGATGGACCAACAAGTCAATGAAAGGAGATACATAAATATGAAAGCATATGTATACACAGAACCTTATAAAATCGAGATGCAGGAGCGGGAAACACCGGAACCGAAGAAAGGTGAGGTACTGATCAGAGTAAAGGCGACCTCTATCTGCGGTTCTGATACCGGCGGTTTCAAAGGGACCAGCGCGATGAGAGTGGCGCCGCTGGTAATGGGGCATGAGTTCTCCGGCGTGGTTGAGAAACTCGGTGAAGGGGTTACCGGTAATGAAGGCCGCTGGCCATTTGAACTGGGCACACGGGTGGTAGTATATCCGAATATCCCATGCGGTACCTGTGGAAATTGTAAAGCCGGGCTGCCGAATATCTGTGATAACCGTTTTATCCCTGGTACAACGATGCCGGCAGGAAGCTATGACGGCGCATTTTCCGATTATGTGGCAGTACCGGCCGAGAATATGATCCCGATTCCCGAAAATATCAGCTTTGAAGAGGGCAGCATGTTTGAACCGGCATCGGTTGGTCTTCGCGGTGCCAAAATGATGGGAGATATTTACGGCAAGACGGTGGTTGTCTTCGGCGCCGGCCCGATCGGTTTACTGACTCTGCAGAGTGCCGGGATCCTCGGTGCTGAGAAAATTATTTCAGTAGATCTTTCCGATGATCGTCTGGCTCTGGCTAAGAAATTGGGGGCAACCGTAACGATCAACAGCAAAAATGAAGATGCCGTGAAAGCGGTCCGTGAGTTAACTGGCGGCTATGGTGTAGATGCAGCGGCTGATTGTGTCGGGATTGGCGTCAGCCTCAATTCCTGTATCGCGATGACGAAAAATGCCGGCACGGTAGTTATGGTCGGTATGGGTCAGGCAAAAATCGACGGCTTTGAGTATAAAGACTGTGTCGCCCGGGAAATCGTCCTGAAAGGCAGCTACTGCTATGTTGATGAATTATATGAGATCAAGGATCTCCTGGCGGAAGGCAGATATGACTTTAAGAGCATGATCACCAGTGTGGAGCCGATGGATCAGCTGGAGAATAAACTAAAAGAACTGATCAGCGGAAACTCTAAGGATGTCAAAGTAATTCTGGTAAATCAGGATTAAACAAAAACGGAGGATGTTATGAAAATGCGCACCAGCCATTTTGGCTATGTGAATCAGATTGGACAAATTGCGGCAGCGGGTTACGACTGTGCGGAATTACATATAAAGGAGATCATGGAATTTGATGATGCAGACTTTCAGAAGGCTAAGAAAACCCTATTTGACAGCGGTATTCCCTGTGATGTATTCGACAACCCCCTGCCTCTGGATGTAGTGGTTGCCGGCCCTGATTTTGATTTCCGGTATTATACTGAGTATCTGAAAAAGGCGGTTGACCGGACCGCTCAGATGGGAGCGCGCTACTTTGTGTATGGTAACGGTAAGACCAGAAGCCTGCCGGAAGAAGGGGATATCGCTGAAGCGATGGAAAAGAACGACCATTTAATCAGAGTGCTGTGCGAACTTGCTGCCAAAGCCAATATTACGGTTCTGATCGAGCCGCTGGCACCGGCGATATGCAATCGTTTTCTGGGGATTCCGGAGAATGTGGAATATGCCGGAAAGACCGGCATTCCCAATTTAAAAACCTTTCTTGACTACCGGTGGTTTTTGGCCGGCGGCCATGACCTAGCGGTGATAGAACAATATGCCGGTGATATTCATCATGTACATATTGACAATCCGGAATATGCTTTCCCCAAACGCTTGGTACCGATGCAGAGAGACGGGCATGATTACACGCCGCTTTTTAATATTTTGAAAAAAATATGCTATAAAGGCATTATTTCTTATGAAGCCAACACCTTTGAAAATGGTTTTGAGACCGACATCAAAAAAGGTCTGGAACTGTTAAGGGATAATGGAATAGAAAGCTACTGTACACTGAAATAAGCAGACAGGGAAGGGAAATGGATAAATATGATTCAGAAGATCGATGCGAAGACCAGGATGGCCTGTTTTATCGCCCAGCCGGCCAGACACAGCAGTTCACCGGCGATCTATAATGCGGCTTTTAGCAAATTGGGTATGAACTATTGTTACTTGAGTTTTGAAGTTCCGCCGAAGCAGCTGAAGGCTTCCATTCATTCGATCATTGCCCTGGATATGCTGGGAGCAAACATATCCATGCCGCATAAAACAGCGGCGGCAGCCTATATGGATAAGTTGTCGCCGGCGGCGGAAATGATCGGGGCGGTGAATATGATCCTTAATAAAGATGGCGTGTTAGAGGGATATAATACCGATGGCGAAGGATTTGTCGTGAACCTGCAGGAACACGGCGTGAATATCCGGGGCGAGTCGGTGGTATTAGCCGGAGTTGGTGGAGCCGCCAGTGCAATTGCTGTGCAGTTGGCCCTCGATGGGGTAAAGGAGTTGCGGATATTTAATGTCAAAGATTCATTCTGGGCGCACGGTGAAGAGCTGGTCGGGGTGATCAAAGAGAATACCGGCTGCCGGGCCGTATTGAATGATCTCGATGATAAAGCAGCCTTCCGGAAGGCTGTTGATGGTTGTGATATTTTGATCAATGGTACCAATGTGGGAATGGCTGACCTGGAAGACTACTCGATCATCGCGGATAAAGAAATGCTGCGGCCGGAAATGACAGTGGCAGACGTGGTTTATCATCCCGCTGAGACGGCGCTGCTGATAGACGCGAAGGAAGCGGGCTGCAAGGCCGTCGGTGGAATCGGGATGCTGCTGTACCAGGCAGCTGCGAACTTCCGGCTCTATACCGGAGAAGAGATGCCGATTGAATATGTCAAAAATGTTTTAGAAATAGATTAGCAGACTTGCACAAGAAGGGAGTGAGGAAGTGGGTTATCCAGGTAAAGTAACCCTCTGCGAAGTGGTTACAAGAGACGGATTTCAGACCGCGCCGGAAGTATATTCGGTGGATGAAAAACTCAAAATCATCGATATGATCGTAGATGCCGGGGTAAAGGCCGTTGAAGTGGGCGCCTTTTCCACTTATGAAACGATGAATAAGATGAAAGATACCGATGAAGTATTTAAGCGCTTAACGCAGATTCCCGGGGTGGAATACAGAGCGCTGGTGTATCTGCCTGATGATGTCAGACGGGCCGCGCAGAGCGGCTGTAAAAAAGTAAAGATCAATGTTTCGGCCAGTGAAAGACACAATCAAAGCGGGGCTGGCCGCTCACCGCTGGATTCAATGAAAGAATTTGCCGCCTGCGGCCAGATAGCGCGTGACCATCAAATGCAAATTGCCGGTTCGATATCACTGCCGTTTGCATCACAGTGGGAAGGGGTGATTCCCTTTCACTTTATTAAAGAGATCGTAGAGGCGTTTATAGATGCCGGCGCCAGCCAGATTTCGCTGTCTGATTCGGCGGGGCTTGGCAATCCCAGACTTATTTATTCAAGAGTGATGAAATTGCGGGAATTATTCCCCGATGTGGACTGGATGCTGCATATGCATAATACCCGGGGTATGGGGCTGGTTAATGTGGAGGCGGCCATGCGGGCCGGTATTGATAAAATTGATACTTCCCTGGCTGGATTGGGAGGCTGCCCTTATATTAAGGGAGCAACCGGAAATATTTCCACCGAAGATACCTTTTTCATGCTGGGATGCATGGGCATTGAGACCGGCATTGACTTTCAGAAGATTATGGCAGCCGGAGAATATATTGAAAATCTGGTTAAGGGTGATGGAACCGACAGCTATCAGCAGCGGCTGCGGCATTTATCGAAACAATAATATGAACCGAGATAATAAGGAGAAAAGGAGTCTTAGAGATTCATGAGAAGAATAATAAATTCCCCCTCACAATATATGCAGGAGAACGGCCTGCTCGCGGATCTGAACAGTATCGTCGCCAAACTTTCGTCAAAAAGTGCATTTGCGGTGGTCGACTCTTATGTCCTGAACACTTACCGTGATGTGATTGAGAAAAGTTTTTCCACCGGCGCATTGCCGCTGACCATGACTGGATTTGGCGGTGAATGCTGTGACAGTGAAGTTATCCGTATCATCGCTGAGATGGAAGATGCCGGCAGCGGGATCGTTATCGGGATCGGCGGCGGAAAGACGCTCGATACGGTCAAGGCGGTCAGTTATTACACCGGGTATCCGGTTGTGATCATGCCTTCAATCGCTTCATCGGATGCACCCTGCAGCGCACTTTCGGTAATGTATACCGACGCAGGACAGTTTGACCGGTACCTTCCGCTGAGAAGGAATCCCGATATGGTTCTGGTGGATACCGGGATGATTGCCAAGGCACCGTCCCGTTTGCTGGCCGCAGGCATCGGTGACGCGTTGGCGACCTATTTCGAAGCCCGGGCGTGCCATCAGTCAAAGGCCAGGACTTCCGCCGGCGGTGTGTGTTCAGTTTCGGCACTGGCGCTGGCCCGGACCTGCTTTGAAACGCTGATGGCAAACGGTGCAGAAGCTAAGGCAGCAGTGGAACAAAAGACAGTAACCGAAGCGTTGGAAAATGTGATCGAAGCCAATACCTTTTTAAGCGGAATCGGCTTTGAAAGCGGCGGACTGGCCGCAGCTCATGCCATACATAACGGTTTTACGGTAGTGGAAGACTGTCATAAGATGCTGCATGGTGAAAAGGTGGCTTTTGGTGTACTGGTGCAGTTAGTTCTGGAAAAAGCTGATAAAGAACTGGCTGAAGTGCTTGTGTTCTGTAGGCAGCTCGGTCTGCCGGTATCGCTGAAAGAACTGGGGATCACCGCGGCAGTCGGTGAAAAGGTCATGGCGACAGCAGAAGCCAGCTGTGCGGAAGGCGAAACAATCTATAATATGCCATCTGCAGTGACTCCACAAGATGTATATGTAGCGATCATGGTAGCGGATAAGATCGGCAGTCAGTAACTTAGGTAAAAATGAATTATGAAAGGAGGAAGAGCAATGATAGAGAGAGGGTTTAAAGAACCTTCGGAACGGGTGAAACATTTGAAGAATATGCTGATGGACGCAACGCCCTGTGTGGAATCGGACCGTGCCGTACTGGTCACAAAATCCTATCAGGAGACTGAAGATCTGCCAATGGTAATGCGCAGAGCCAAAGCATTGGAAAAAATATTACTTAACCTGCCGGTAGCGATACGTGACGGAGAACTGATCGTTGGCGCAATGACGAAAAAACCGCGTTCGGTTCAGATTTATCCTGAATTCTCCTGTGAGTGGGTAGAAAAAGAATTTGCTGCTATGAGCACCCGCCCGGCCGATCCTTTTAACATCTTACCGGAGACGGTGGATGAGTTGAAAGAGGCTTTTGCCTACTGGAAGGGAAAAACGATCAGTGATCTGGCCCTGGCTTATATGCCGGATGAGGCAAAGCAATGTATCGATGATGGTGTATTTGCGGTTGGCAATTATCTTTATGGCGGGATTGGCCACATCAATGTGGATTACGGACGGATTTTAAAGCGGGGGTGCAAAGGAATTATTGAAGATGCTTCGGCAGCGATGGCAGGGCTGGATTCTGCCGATCCGGATAGTCGTAAAAAAGTCCAGTATTATAAGGCCACGATCATTGTCTATAAGGCTGTGATCCGGTTTGCCAGCCGTTATGCTCAGGAGGCGGAACGGCTGGCAATACTGGAGCCTAATCCCGGGCGGCGGCAGGAACTCCTCCGGATCAGTGCAAATTGCCGGAAGGTTCCGGAGAACGGAGCGGAGAATTTCTATGAAGCCTGCCAGTCGTTCTGGTTTACCCATATGATCATTCAGCTGGAGTCCAACGGGCATTCGGTTTCTCCCGGCCGGTTTGATCAATATATGTATCCCTATTATAAAATGGATACGGCTTCGGATCAGAATATAGTTCAGGAATTGATTGACTGTTTATGGATCAAATTTAATGATATTAATAAAATCAGGGATGAGGTATATGCGCAGGCCTTTGCCGGCTATCAGGCTTTTCAGAATCTGTGTGTAGGTGGTCAGACTGAAGAGGGATTTGATGCATCCAATGAATTATCATACCATTGTATGGATGCGGCCGGACGGGTCAGAATGCCGAGTCCGTCTTTTTCCATCAGGGTCTGGCAGAATACTCCCGATGAATTTCTGCTCCGGGCATGCGAAGTGGTACGTCTGGGGCTTGGGGTACCGGCTATGTATAACGATGAAGTAATCATTCCGGCACTGGTTAACCGCCAGGTATCGTTAAAAGACGCCAGGAATTACTGTCTGATCGGCTGCGTAGAACCAAGCATCCCGGGGAAGACCGAAGGCTGGCATGATTCAGCATTCTTCAATATCGCCAGGGTTCTGGAAATTACACTGAATTCCGGTAAGGCGGGCAGCCGGCAGATTGGTCCGGTGACAAAAGACATTCTTAATATGGAGAATATGGAGGAACTGTACGAAGCCTACCGCGAGCAGATGGAATACTTTGTCAAGAAACTTTCAGAGGCCAATAACAGCACCGATCATGCTCATACCGAGCGCGGCCAGCTGCCCTATCTGTCAGCGCTGGTAGATGACTGTATAGCAGCCGGCAGGAGCCTTCAGGACGGCGGTGCTGTGTATAACTTTACCGGTCCGCAGGCAGTTGGTGTAGCGGATGCCGGAGACTCCATGTATGCCATCCAGAAGAATGTATTTGAGGAGGGAAAGATTTCCATGAGGCAGTTAAAAACTGCACTTGCCAGTAATTTTGGCCAGACGGATCAGGATACATATAAAATAGAAGCGGTTGAAGCGCCAGCAGATACATCAGATTTTGACCATCTGACGGAGCAGCAGTTGTATGATGCCATCAAAAAGGTGCTCTCGGAATCGAATTCGGTCGATCTGACCCGGCTTCACGCCCAGTTGTCGGTGGCTGATAAGTCCGTCGGTATTCCCAAAGGCAGTGAGGATATGGAAATGATCCAAAGAATACTGGACCGTACTCCGGGATTTGGTAATGATATTGATGTAGTAGATTTTGCTGCCAGAAGGTGTGGTCAGATATACTGCACCGAAGTAGAGAAGTACGGAAATCCCCGTAACGGTATCTTCCATGCGGGAATGTATCCGGTATCTTCCAATGTCCTGTTTGGTAAGGATGTCGGTGCCCTGCCGGATGGACGCCTGGCTGGGAAACCGCTGGCCGACGGCGTGTCTCCGCGGGCGGGAAAAGATAATGCCGGCCCTACGGCAGCAGCAAACTCGGTAGCCAAATTAGACCATTTTGCAGCGTCCAATGGGACTTTGTACAATCAGAAATTCCTTCCTTCGGCATTAGCGGGAGACCAGGGACTGAAGAACTTTTCCAATGTGATCCGCAGCTATTTCGACCGCAAAGGAATGCATGTGCAATTCAATGTGGTCGACCGGGAAACCCTTTATGCGGCGCAAAAGGATCCCCAGAGTTATAAAGATCTGATTGTCCGTGTGGCCGGTTATAGTGCCCAGTTTATTGTATTGGATAAAGAAGTGCAGGATGATATTATCAACCGTACCGAACATGGCATGTGATGAGAAAAGGTGACTTATGGATATAAATTATGAAACGCAGGGAACTGTGTTTAATATACAGCGCTATTCGATCCACGACGGACCGGGCATACGAACCATCGTATTTCTAAAAGGGTGTCCCCTGTCCTGCCGGTGGTGCAGCAATCCTGAATCACAAACCCGGGCGGCGGAGATGATTTTTAACCAGATGGACTGCACCGGCTGCGGCAGATGCGTATCAGCGTGTAATATCGGTGCGATCAGTATGGAGAATCCTCAGCGGATTGACCGGAGTATCTGTACCGGCTGCGGCAAATGTCAGTCAGCCTGTATATATGAAGCGCTGGAGCAAAAAGGTGAACAAATGACGGTAGCGCAGGTAATGGAGCAGCTGAAAAAAGACAGCAGCTATTACCGCCGCTCTGGCGGTGGAATCACCCTTTCCGGCGGTGAACCGCTGGTCCAGTCCGAATTTGCCGCCCAACTCTTGAAGGCCTGTCAGGCGCAGGGTTGGCATACGGCCGTTGAGACGACTGTTTTTGCACCGGAAGAAGCAATTCGCAAAGTATTTCCCTATGTGGATCTGGCGCTGATCGATATCAAGAGTACGAATGATCGGCAGCACCGGGAATATACCGGCTGTTCCAATGAAATTATCCTGAAAAATGCAGTGCTGGCGGCTGAACTTACTAAAGTGACAGTACGCATACCGGTCATCCCCGGGTTTAACACCGATCCCGGCGACCCGGCCGGTGAGATCAGGAAAATATGCGGATATGCAAAGAGTCTGAACAATGTTGATATGATTCACCTTCTCCCTTATCACACTTATGGTGAGAATAAATACCAGCTGACCGGGCGGCAGTACCAGATGAAAGGAACCGGTTTTCTCAGTGACAGGGAACAGGAACAATTGAAGCAGGTTGTAGAAGCAGAGGGCTTCGCCTGTATGATTGGTGGTTAGAGAATATAGAAAAGATGGAGGTAAAGGATGAAACAGCAGATGATTGAAAAGGTCATGGAGGAAGTTTCCAGGGAACTCGGTGTCAAGCCGACGGCAGCCGGGCAAAATGCAGAAACGCCGCAGATCGATACGGCCCCTCCGGTTACTGAGTTTGTCGGCACAGCAGCCGGCGACACGATCGGCCTGTTGATCGCCGGTGTAGACCCGCAGCTGAAAGAGGTAATCGATCTGGGACGTTTCCGTTCACTGGGGATTATCGGCAGCCGGCAGGGAGCTGATCCGCAGATCATGGCAGCAGATGAAGCGGTGAAATCCACCAACAGCGAGATTATTTCGGTGGAATATCCCCGTGATACAAGAGGCGGAGCAGGACGGGGAAGTCTAATCTATATCGGTGCGGAGGATGTGTCCGATGCCAGAAGGGCAGTCGAGATAGCGCTGTCGAATATCGAAAAATATTTTGGTGACGTATATACCAATGAGGCCGGGCATCTGGAATTTCAGTACACCGCCAGAGCCAGCTACTGCCTAGAACAGGCATATGGCGCGCCGCTTGGTAAAGCGTTTGGTCTGGTCACCGGAGCGCCGGCTGCGATTGGCACCGTATTAGCTGATGTGGCAGTGAAGGCAGCGAACATTGAGATTGTTGAATACCGCTCACCAGCCCGGAAAAACAGCAACAGCAATGAAGTGATCCTGGCATTTTCCGGCGATTCCGGAGCCGTTCGGCAGGCGGTCCAGGCAGCCCGGGATACGGGCAAAAAGATATTAGGTGCGCTGGGTGAGGAACCGGTATCCGGTTTTACACCTTATATATAGATGCAGCCGTAAAGTGAAAAAAGAGAAAAAACAGGAGGAATAAGAATGAACTCAGAAGCGTTAGGAATGGTAGAAACAAAAGGATTAGTCGGAGCAATTGAAGCAGCCGATGCGATGGTAAAGGCGGCAAATGTAGATTTGATTGGTTATGAAAAGATCGGTTCCGGACTTGTAACCGTTATGGTACGCGGTGATGTGGGAGCGGTGAAGGCAGCGACAGAAGCCGGTTCGGCTGCGGCTAAAATAGTCGGCGAAGTGGTATCCATACACGTAATACCGAGACCGCATGCAGATACCGAAAAAATGCTTCCCAAAATACCTCAATAAACAGTGGAAACCCCTGGTGGAAAGGCCGCGGAAAGCTTCTTAAGCCGCCGCCTTTCCACAAAAGAAACGGTTTGAAAATATCTGTGATACATTAGATGGGGGATTTATGAGCGAAAATGAAATCAACGAATTGGTACAAAAAGTAGTAAACATATTGAAAGCAGCAGGTGATGATGAGAAACGGCACAGAACCGTTTATGTTATCTTTGGGTGCGAATGGAGCAACCATTACTGCCTGCTTTTTGATGAAATGAAAGATATGCGGAAATATCAGTTCAGAGCTGTGATCCCGGATCAATGGAAAGATGACGGCAACCTGCAGAAACTGTGTGAAATGGCACAGTGGCAGGAGATTACCTGCCGGAGTCAGCAGGAGTCCGGTCCGACGGGTTGTGATATCACAGTTTTCCCCTGTTTTAGCAGGAGCCTGGTGGCGAAAACAGCGTTGGGTATCGATGATACCTTTGAGACAAGATGGATTAGAAAGACCATGGAGCAAGGCGGGAAGACTGTTTTATTGAGAAATGGTTTGGATCGGTTTACCGGAAAAGAGCCGGAAATGTATATTAAAACAATCTTAGAATACTATCGGGTCTTGCTGCAATTTGACATAGAACCGGTCGGTTCGATAGGTGAAATCGACCGCGGGAACACAGAATAATTTAAAGAAAGTGAAGGCCAGAAGAATGAAATATGCAATGGGTATTATTGAAATTCAGGGGTTGGCGGAAGCTGCGGTAGTTGCCGACTGTATGGTAAAGAGTGCCAATGTGCGGCTGCATACGGTTGAAAAGGCGAAAGGAATGGGTTATATGACGGTTAAAGTAATTGGTGATGTCGGTGCCGTAACGGCAGCGATCAGTGCTGGCAAACAGATGGGTACAGAAAATGGAAAGTACGTCACTTCTGCGGTGCTCGCTAATCCGACCGAAGAAACATTGGCAGTGTTTCTGCCCCAGAAGAAAGAAGCAGCCCCGAAAGAAAAAGCGGCCCGGAAACCGGCAAAGAAGAACCCCGGGGCGAAGAAACCGGTGGCAGAGATTCCGGCGGACGACCATGTGGAGGCAAAGGAGAAAGCGTAAATGTTTATGGCAAAGGTAATCGGCAATGTTGTGGCAACCAGGAAGGAAGAATCGCTGGTAGGCTATAAGTTGATGATAATCCGGCGGATCAACGTGAAGGAAGAAGCGGTGGGACAGGAAGAAATTGCGGCTGATTATGTCGGCGCCGGGATTGGCGACTGCGTGTTGATCGGTCAGGGTTCATCTGTCCGGGTCAGCGAAACGAAAAAGAATGCGCCGGTCGATATGGCGGTGATCGGAATTATTGATTCCATTGATGTTTAGGAGGTGATGCGGATGTCCGGTTATGTATACAGCACTTCGGAATCGGTAACAGAGGGGCATCCGGATAAGATCTGTGATCAGATATCAGACGCTGTTCTGGATGCTTTTCTGGTCCGGGATAAAGATGCAAGGGCAGCGGTGGAAACAATGGTTTCCAAAAACACTGTAGTCATTGCCGGTGAGATCACATCAACGGCGGAAGTGGATATTGCGGCCACCGCTAGATCGGTCATCCGCCAGATCGGATATACTCAGAGCGGTCAGGGCTTTGATGCCCGTTCCTGCCTGCTCCTGACCAATATTAACCGGCAGTCGCCGGATATTGCCTTTGGAGTTGGCAGAGGCGGTGAGCTCGGCGGCGGTGATCAGGGTATCATGTATGGTTATGCCTGCCGCGAAGCGCCGGGGTATATGCCACTGACCTGCTATCTTTCCCATCAATTGGTGATAAGTCTGTCTAAGGCCAGAAAAGAAAAGGTCATTCCCTGGCTCTATCCTGACGGAAAGGCTCAGGTGACAATGAAATATGACCGTGACGGAAAACCGCAGTATCTGTCCAGTATTGTGGTTTCGGCTCAGCATGAGGATATTGATATGGGCTATCTGCGGGATGAGATTATGACGCATGTGATTGAAGAAGCAATCGACCGGAAATGGATCAGGCCTCATACCACAATCCGTATTAATCCTACCGGACGCTTTGTTATCGGCGGTCCGGCCGGTGATACCGGCTTGACAGGAAGGAAGATTATGGTTGATACCTATGGCGGTGCCGGCCGCCATGGCGGCGGGGCATTTTCCGGTAAAGATGCGACCAAGGTTGACCGTACAGCCGCTTACATGACAAGGTATGCCGCTAAAAATATTGTCGCTGCCGGCCTGGCTGACCGGTGTGAGGTGGCAGTTGCTTATGCAATTGGCCAAAAGGAGCCGGAAATGCTGACGGTAGATACCTTTGGCACCGAAAGATTGCCGGTTCCCGCTATTAATCATATCCTCAATGAAGTATTTTCCTTTCGGATATCAGATATGATAGAAACCCTTGAACTTCAACGCCCACAGTTTTTTGGCACGGCTGCTTACGGGCATTTTGGACGTGAGAACATGGGATTTCGCTGGGAGTGCCTGGATAAAGTAGAATTGATCAGAGAATTAAGCGCAGATTATATGAATAATCTGCTTAGCACCGAGGATATAGGGAGGAGCTGATATCATGGCTGTAACCGAGAAGCAGGTAATTGAAATGGTTACCAGAATAGTTCAGGAGCGTTTGAATGAAATAGAAAATTTGAAAATTCCGGTAGGGGTTTCCAACCGCCATGTCCATGTGAGCAAAGGGGATCTGGAAATCCTGTATGGAAAAGGGTATCCATTAACTAATTTTAAAGATTTATCCCAGCCGGGGCAATATGCGGCGAAGGAAACGGTGACCGTAAAAGGGCCAAAAGGACAATTCGAGAAGGTCAGGATTCTGGGACCGGTCAGGAAGGAGAGTCAGGTGGAAATATCCCTGACCGATTCCTTTCGCCTGGGAGTGAAAGCACCGATAAAGGAATCTGGCCAACTGGAGCAGACCCCGGGGATTGAATTGATCGGTCCGGCCGGCAGTGTGTCCCTGTCTCACGGCACGATCGTAGCCCTGCGGCATATCCATATGACCAGTCAGGATGCCGACCGCATGGGTGTGAAGGACAAAGATATCGTCGAAGTGGAAACCGCAGGAACCAGAAGAGGAACCATGGGAAATGTTCTGGTACGGGTTTCGGACAGTTTCAGCCTGGAACTTCATGTCGATATTGACGAGGCAAACGCTTGTGCTTTAAAGAACGGAGATTTTGTCTTTTTAAAGAAAAAATAGGAGAATGGATTTATGAATGTAGATATCAAAACCATCGAACGCCTGATTAAAGACGTGATAAATGAATCAAAACAGAATCCGACCATGGATTTTGCAGCGTCAATAACAAGTGAATCCAGCGGGATCTTCGATACCGTGGATGATGCTATCGAAGCCAGCACAGCTGCGGCTAAAGATCTGGCGGCCTGCAGAATGCAAGACCGGAGCCGTTTTGTAGCAGCGCTTCGGGAAGCCGTCTTAAAGACTGAGAATCTGGAAAAAATGTCAAGGGACGCGGTTGATGAAACCGGGATTGGATGTTATGAACATAAATTAATTAAAAATCGCCTGGCAGCTGAGAAAACTCCGGGAACAGAGGATCTGGTCACCGATGCCATATCGGGTGATCAGGGTTTGACTTTGACTGAATACTGTCCTTTTGGTGTGATCGGTGCAATTACTCCGACGACCAATCCGACCGAAACGGTAATCTGTAATTCGATCGGTATGATCGCCGGTGGAAACACCGTAGTATTCAGTCCCCATCCGCGGGCTAAAAAGGTCACCGTATTTTTGGTCATGTTGCTGAATCAAGCATTAGAAGAGGCCGGCGCACCGCAGAATCTGATCGTGACGGTGAAAGAGCCGTCGATTGAGAATACCAATCGGATGATGGAACATCCGAAAGTAAGGATGCTGGTAGCCACCGGCGGTCCGGGAATTGTTCATAAGGTAATGTCCACCGGTAAGAAAGCGATTGGTGCCGGCGCTGGTAATCCTCCGGTAGTGGTAGATGAAACGGCTGATATCGAAAAGGCGGCCAAAGATATTGTGGATGGCTGCAGTTTTGATAATAATGTTCCCTGTATTGCCGAGAAAGAAGTATTTGCAGTTGCAGAGATATTTGACCGGCTGATTTCCGGAATGAAGAAGCATGGAGCCTATGAATTGAAAGACCCGGCGGTGATCCGTAAGCTTCAGGAACTGGTGACCAATGAAAAAGGCGGTCCCAAAGTTGAGTTTGTCGGTAAAAGTGCTGTTTATATACTGGATAAGCTGGGTGTTGTGAACAATCAGCCGGTGAAAGTAATTATTATGGAAACCGATGCGGATCATCATTTTGTAACCGAAGAACTGATGATGCCGATTCTGCCGGTGGTCCGTGTACCGGATGCTGACGCAGCTATTGAGTGCGCTCACATCGCAGAGCACGGCAACCGTCATACGGCCATGATCCATTCCAAGAATGTTGACCGGATCACCAAGATGGCCCGGATTCTGGATACTACTATATTTGTTAAAAATGCACCTTCTTATGCGGGCATCGGTGCCGGCGGCGAAGGTCATACCACCTTCACCATCGCCGGGCCGACCGGAGAGGGGCTGACTTCGGCGCGTTCGTTCTGCCGCAAGCGAAGGTGTACGATTGTAGATTCGTTCCATATCAGATAAGCGAAGTTGGTTTTTCGTCATTTTTGATAAAAAACAACGGAATATTTTGGTTATCATTGGGAATTTACAAATAGGTTTGTAAGTGCTATTATTTTTACAACACCTTAATGATGCATCATGTTATATCAACAAACATCAAAATGCATATTAAAAGATCAGGAGGAAGAGAATGAGTGAAACAATGAAGTCTTTAGTTTATTTAGGACCTGGCAAGATGGAGGTGCAGACCAGAGCCATTCCGGTTCCGCGAGCAGGTGAAGTACTGATTAAGATTAAAAAGGTATCCATCTGCGGTTCCGATCTGGGAGCTTACCGACATGCTTCGGACCGGTTCCGGCCGCCGCTTGTACTGGGACATGAGTTTGCCGGCGATATCACACAGGTGGGCGAAGGGGTTAAGACCCTGAGTGTTGGCCGGAGAGTAACGGTGAATCCGATGATATTATGTAATGACTGCTTTTTCTGTAAACGCGATGAAGGAAATTTATGCGGCAACCGTAAGAGCATGGGTACGGCTATCGGCGGTATTCAGACCGATGGAGCGATGCAGGAATATGTTGCGGTTCCTGACTGGATGGTAGTGCCGATCGCAGATAATGTTACATACGAAGCAGCAGCAATGCTGGAGCCATGTGGTGTGACTCTGGCCTGTGCAAAGAAAGGTCTAACCGCAGATGAACAGAGTGTCGTAGTAATCGGTGCCGGACCGATCGGACTGCTGATCGTGAAATTTCTGAAAGCATTAGGTGTACCGAAGGTCATCGTAACCGATATTCTTGATACCAGACTGGAAAAGGCGAAAAAATGCGGTGCCGATGTAATCATCAATGACCGGAATGGGGATACAGTAACGAAGATTCAGAAACTTACCGATAACTATGGCGCAGACCGGGTAATTATCGCAGCTGGTGTCGGTGCTTCGATCAACCAGTCATTTAAATTAGTCCGCAACGGCGGAACGGTGGTTCTGGTAGCCTTAATGCATGAAATGGTTGAATTTGATCCGATGGAAATCGTTGGCAGGGGCATTCATTTTGTCGGCAGCTATATGTTCTCGACCGAAATGAAAGAAGCAGCACAGATGCTGGCGGATAACAAATTGACGGTAGAAGACCTGATTACCTCTACTTATTCTTTGGAAGAGGGAAAAGCTGCATTTGATATTTTAAATGATCCAAATAATACGGAGGTTAAGGTTCAGATTGCCGTGAACACAATGGAGGAATAAGTAATTATGAAGAGACACGATCAATATCCTAAATTATTTGAACCATTTACGGTGCGGAGAATGACGGTAAGAAACCGCCTGGTAATGACCCCGATGGGAACCAATTATGGAACCCAGACCGGTGAAATGAGCTTTCTCCATTTAGATTATTATGAACAGCGGGCACGGGGCGGAGTAGGTCTTATCATTGTGGAAAATGCCTGTATCGATTTTCCTCTGGGAGCTAACGGCACGACCCAGATCCGCATTGACCACGACAATTACATACCAAGATTTTTTAAATTATGTGAAGCGGTACATCAGCATGGCTCCTGTATAGCCATTCAGATTAACCATGCCGGAGCGTCGGCGATGGATACCAGAATCGGGATGCAGACCGTATCTTCCTCCGACCAGCCCAGCAAACCGGGCGGATCGATACCGCGGCCGCTGGAGCTAAATGAGATCGAAGAGATTGTCAAGAAATATGGAGAAGCTGCAAAAAGGGCACAGATGGCTGGATTTGATGCCGTAGAGATTCATGCCGGACATGGTTACCTGATCAGTCAGTTCCTTTCTCCGACGATGAATAAGAGAACCGATGAGTTTGGCAGGTCATATGAGAACCGGGCCCGTTTTGCCAAAATGGTAGTGACAGAAGTGCGGCGGCAGGTGGGCGAATTCTTCCCGATCATATGCCGGATCAGCGCGGATGAACTGTCAAAGGGCGGAAACTCATTAGAAGACACAAAGAAACTGCTGGCTTATTTTCAAGAGGAAGTGGATATTATCGATGTTTCGGCCGGACTTAACGATACTCTGCAATATCAGATCGATAGCTGCCACCTGAGCGATGGATGGAAATCATATCTGGCAAAAGAGATCAAAGAAACCTTTCATAAACCGACCATTATCGCCGGAAATATCCGTTCGCCTAAACGGGCTGAGGAGATCCTGGCTGAAAATGAATCCGACTTTATCGGCATGGGACGGGGACTGATAGCTGATCCGGACTGGATGAATAAGGTGGCGGCTGGAAAAGAAGAGCGGATCCGCAAGTGTATTTCCTGTAATATCGGCTGTGCCGGCAACCGGTTAATGAAAAATAATCCGATCCGCTGTACGGTCAATCCGGCCGTTCTCGGACCGCGGGATAAAGGAAAGGTCAAAAAGCAATGTAATGTGGTGGTAATTGGCGGCGGAACGGCCGGATTGGAAACGGCCTGTACTGCGGCTGAAGCCGGATGCCAGACCTTTTTGCTGGAAGCGAAGAACGTTCTTGGCGGCCTGGCGGCCGAGATCAGCAAGATTCCGGATAAAAAACGCATTTACGATTTTGTCGATTACCTGACCAACCGGGCCAAACGGCTTAAGAATCTATTCATATTTACCGGCATAAAAGCGACACCGGCGATAGTAGAGAGTCTTAATCCGGATCTGATCATCAATGCAACCGGCTCCACACCGTTACTGCCGCCCATTGAAGGGCTGCATGATCTGATCGACAAGGAAAATACCAATGTCTATTCGATTTTAAAAATGATTCAAAACGTGGATCGATTTCCTGCCGATATGAGCGGTGAAAAAATAGTTGTGGTCGGCGGCGGTGCAGTTGGATTAGATGTAGTGGAATATTTTGCCCCCAGAGGAGCAGAAGTTACCATTGTCGAAATGATGGATCAGATCGGAAAGGACTTAGACCCGATCAGCAAACTGCGGATGAAAGAAATATTTGACAAATACGGTGTTAAAGAACTGACTAAAACAGCGCTTACAGAGGTGGCAAATGATCACTTCACCGTGAGATCACCGGCCGGGGATCAGTATGATCTCCCGTTTGTATACGGTTTTGTCTGTCTTGGAATGAAATCGAAAAGTGCAGTGCTGGAAAATATCGAGGAAGCATTCCGTCAGAACAATCATGTGGAATTTATCAATGTTGGAGACAGTGTCAGAGCGAGAAGAATTATTGAAGGCGTTTTCGACGGCCATAATATTCTGAATGTGTTAGAGCGGCGGGGTTATCTGGCAGCAAGCAAAATGGAGGATGAACGATGGAACATTATGTAAAGATCAGAAACTTAATGTTGGGCCGGGGAATTCCCAAAGTCTGTGTGCCGATCACCAGTTCCCGGGCAGAGGAGATCGTGGCGGAAATTAAGATGGCTAAAGAACAAAAGGCCGACTTGATCGAATGGCGGGCTGACTGCTGTGAATGCAAAGATGATCCGGCCGGGATGACCGCAGTCTGTCAAAAGGTAAGGAATGCTGCACAGGATATGCCGGTATTGTTTACCTACCGCACGGAAGATAAAGATGATCCTGTTGATCTGGATGCTTATATCGAACTGAATAAAGAAATGATCAAGTCCGGGCTGGTGGATATCATTGACGTTGAATTATTGATGGGTGATGAAGTCTGTCAGGAATTATGCCGGCTCGCTCATAAGCATCAGATGAAAAGTATTATCTCACATCATGATTTTGAGAGGACGCCGGCGGCGGAAGATATCGTAGCCCGCCTGGATAAAATGCAGCAGCTGGGTGCGGATATTCCCAAACAGGCAGTGATGCCGCATACTGCCAAAGATGTTGTGACCTTATTGGCGGCGACTGAAGAATACGCCCGCACCAAGGCTCAGGGTCCCTTTATTACGATGTCTATGAAACGGATGGGGAATATCAGCCGTATCAGCGGGGAGATCTTCGGTTCTGCACTGACCTTTGGAAGTATCAGGAAAGCTTCCGCTCCGGGACAGTTGGAAGTGAGAATGCTGCAATTTATCTTGCAGGCATTACATGATGAATCATAATGAGGAATGAGAAAAAAGAGGAGAAAGAAAATGAATGAAAAAAAGGTGGCGGTAGCCGCAACGTCGGGTAATAAATATTATGCAAGTGCTTTTATATTATATCTCAACTTCTTTATTCATGGAGTTGGCTGTTCCATCTTAGGACAGCAGGTCATTAAAGAATTCCTGGCCGGACAATGGGGGGCGGGAATCGAAAAAGTAACATTAATTGCCGCCGCTCTGGGACTTGGCCGTTTGATCACGTTGCCATTTTCCGGTCCGATTTCCGATAAACTGGGGCGCAAAGTCAGCATCATTATCGGTATCGTTCTCTATGCGCTGTTCTTTATCGGTATTGCCTTCTCGCCGAATGTACAAATTGCTTATATCGCGGCGATTTGCGGCGGTGCGGCAAACTCATTTCTGGACACCGGTATTATCCCGGCCTGTGTAGAAATTCTGAAACCAAATTCCGGACTGGCGACTATGCTGACCAAGCTGTTTATCTCAACAGCACAACTGCTGCTGCCATTTATGCTAGGTGCGGTTGCAGCGACAACACTATCTTATAGCTTATTGATGTATATCTGTGCGGCTGCCCTTATTCTGTTAGGCGTGTTGGCAATGGTGGTAAAGCTGCCCCGGGCGGAGCAGGATGAAACGGGAGAAAAACCATCTTTTCTAAAGCAGCTTAAGCAGATCAAAATTACGGTTGAAAGTACCGCTCTGATCATCATCGGATTTACTTGTACGGCCACTTTCCAGCTATGGTTAAACTGCGCCCAGACATTTGGCAAGGATATAGCCGGGATGTCCGATCCCAGTGCGATGCAGACCTATTATTCGGTGGGAACGATTATTGCCATTATTGTCACCTCGGTGCTGGTGAACAAGTTTAAACCGGTGCGATTCCTGGTTTTGTATCCGGCCATTGCAACTATTATGCTGGTGCTGGTTTATGCAATCCGGACACCGTTTATCTGTCTTGCCGGAGCATTTGTCGTCGGTTACTCGGCAGCCGGTGGTGTACTGCAGCTGGCAACTGCAACAGTAAATGATTTATTTCCTACTATTAAAGGAACCATTACCAGTGTTATAATGATTGCATCGAGTTTATCTAATTATACAGTGCTTTCATATGCCAGCAGTTTATTGGGGAAAAGCGGTGCCGGTTCGGTTATGGTTCTGAACATCGTTATTACTGTTATCGGAGTAGTATTAGCGCTCTTTGTAAATGCCCGTTACGGAAAATTGACGGCAAATGTGAAGCAGTAAAAGCTGAGGAGAAAGAGAGGACGAAGAATGAAGATAATCCGTTGGATAAACGACCATCTGGAAGAAGCAATCCTGATCGTAATTTTAGTATTTATGACAATCATTATGGGCCTCCAGGTCTGTTCAAGATATCTTTTTAATGCATCAATGGCCTGGACCGAAGAAGTGACCAGGTATCTGCTTGTCTGGAGCGGTTTCCTCAGCATTGCCATGTGTATTGAGAAGGCGATTGCTATCCGCATTGATCAATTGACTGAAGCCTTTAAACCAAAAAAGAAGGCGATATTATATACGATTACATATTGTATTGAACTGGTATTTTTTGCCTACCTAATTCCTTTTGCATGGCACTATCTGATTCAGACCATTGAGAGCGGTCAGGTCAGCACTGCCTGTCAGATGCCGATGTACCTGTTGCAGTCGGCACCGCTGATTGGGTTTGTACTGTGTGTAATCAGACTGGTGCAGAGAATTTTCAAAGAAATAAAAAAGATCAGGGCTAAGGAGGTAGAAGAGTGTCAGTAGCAGCTGTATTTATAATTTTTCTATTATTGTTGTTTATCGCCGTACCAATTGGCAGTACGCTGGGAATTTCTTCGATTCTGCCGAGTTTATTGGATGCTGATTTTACGGCCAGTGCATCTTATGTTGTAAGATCTATGGTTAGTGGGCTGGATAGTTTTCCGCTGCTGGCGGTACCGATGTTTGTCCTTTCCGGTATCGTAATGGCCAGAGGAGGCGTATCGAGAAAACTGTTCGATGTCTTTGCATATTTTATTGGTAAGAAAACTGCCGGAATGCCCTGTGCCGTGATTATTACCTGTCTGTTCTACGGTGCCATCTCCGGCTCAGCCCCGGCGACAGTAGCAGCGGTAGGCAGCATGACCATTCCGATCTTGGTCAATCTGGGATATGATAAAACCTTTTCAACTGCTATTGTAGCGGTAGCTGGAGGGCTGGGTGTTATCATTCCGCCGAGTATTCCTTTCATCCTATACTCGATGGCTTCCGGAGAGTCGGTTGGTGAATTATTTAAAGCCGGGATTATTCCGGGAATTTTAATCGCATTCTTGTTAATGGCATACGCGTTCTATTACTGTAAGAAACACGGAGAAGATCGGGAACAGATCGGTGGTGTTGTGGATGAATTGCGGAAACGGGGTTTCGGTCACCTGATGAAAACCGGATTATGGGCATTAATTACCCCGGTTATTATACTGGGCTGTATCTACGGGGGTATTGCATCACCGACTGAGGCAGCAGTTATTTCAGTATTTTATTCATTGTTTATCAGCCTTTTTATTTATAAATCATTAAAACCGAAAGACATTCTTGATATTCTCAGGGAAGCGGTTCAGACTTATGGCCCGCTGCTCTTTATCCTGATAGCATCAACAGCTTTTTCGCGGGTTTTGACCTTGATGCAGGTACCGCAGCAGGTAAGTGGATGGATTTTAAATACTTTCTCAGCGAAGACTGTTATCATCCTGGTAATTATTTTGTTCCTGACTGTTGTAGGTATGATTATGGATACCAGTCCGGCGATTCTCATTACTACGCCGATCTTGCTGCCGGTCGTAGTGGGAGTAGGTATTGACCCGATTCATTTCGGTGTGATCATGGTAGTAAATCTGGCAATCGGTTTTGTAACGCCGCCGGTGGGGGTAAATCTATTTGTGGCAAGTTCGCTTTCGGATATTCCGGTAATCAATATTGCCCAAAAGGCTATTCCGCTGATTATAATGTTTTTCGTAGCCCTGTTTTTGATTGCTTTTATTCCGGCAATAAGTCTGACTTTATAGTAAGGGGGAACTTTAGATGAAATTAAAAATAAAAAAAATAGTTTGCTTTGGCCTTATACTAACGACTCTGATCGGTATGACCGGGTGCCAGCAAGCCTCATCCGATGAAGTTCAGACTTATGCCTGGGCTCTTGGCACCAGTAGTCCTGAAGATACGGTAACGCAGGTGTTTGCCGAGAAATTTGCAGAAGAAGTAGATAGATTGAGTGATGGTAAAATGTTTATCAATATCTATCCTAATAGTACTATCGGCAATGACAAAGAGCTGTTGGAAAGCTGTCAGGATGGAGATATTCCTTTTATTGTCCAGAATACGGCCCCGCAGGTAAGTTTTATGGAGGAACTGGCAGTATTTGACCTGCCGGTAGCCTTCGAGACAATTGAAGAGGCCAGAATCGCGATTGATAACGAAGAATTCAGAGAAAGGCTTGATCAGATTTATCTGGACGGTGGTTACAAACTCCTGGGGATGGCCGATCAGGGCTTCCGGGTCATGACTACCAATAAGAAAATTGAGTCCATCGAAGATTTTGACGGCCAAAAAGTCCGGACCATGGATAATTCCAATCATCTGGCATTTTGGCAGGCTATCGGTACTAATCCGACCCCGATGGCGTTCAGTGAGGTATATATCGGGTTGCAGCAGAATACTATAGATGCGCAGGAAAACCCATACGAAGTAATCGTTTCCGGTAAGTTATATGAACAACAGAAGTATGTCATTCAAACAAATCACCTGCCGCATTACATTACCCTATTGGTAAGCGACGAATTCCTGAACAGTCTGCCGCAGGATCAGCAGGAGATTATTCTGGCGGCGGCTGAGACCGCTACCAGCTATGCCCGGGAACAAGCTGACGTACGGGTGCAGGATCGTCTGGATATCATGTCTGATAATAGTGTGGAGATCGTAGAGCTGTCTGAGCAGACATTTAATGATTTGCGTGATGGATCTCGGAGTGTATATGACAGCATTCAGGAAGATGTGGGTGAAGAGCTGGTCAACCTGTATGTTGGTGAGCAGTAAAATAGGGACTGTTTAAAATTGACAAAATTAACAGTGATTATTTGTAGGTATTGATGGGTTTACAAATCAAAAAAAAGGTGGTACGCTTGATGCATCAATAAAAATCACCTTATACCAAGAGAAAGTAGTGTGCTCATGTCAACTTTAAAAGAACAGGCATATGAGATTTTAAAAGATCAGATTATGGAAGTCGGGCCGGGAGCAGTTTTCACGGTGCGGAAGAGTGCGGAAGAATTAGGGCTCAGTTATACACCCGTAAGAGAAGCGTTGCTAAAACTAAAAAATGAAGGTATTCTGAACCTGAACCCCAATAGTGGTTTTACAGTCGTGGAATTAGATATGCGGGCGATTCAGAATATCTATCAGAGCAGAGAATGCGTCGAGCATTATGTTCTGCCGCTGATTATTGAGCGGTTGGATGAGGATGACCTGCGGATTTTAAATTCACTGGTTTTGAGACAGCAAAAAGCGATGGATGAGGGAGATATTTCTCTCTATACGGAAATGGACGCCGACTTTCATGTGTATTTAATCGATAAACTCCAGAATCAGCAATTATCGGAGTTCTATAAAAGAGTGCGCAGCCAGTACCGCATCGGATCCAAGAAGATGGTCAAAAATCATAGCGATCTGCCCATCAAAGAACATGAAAAATTCATCGAACTGGTAAAGAATAAACAGTATGATGAAGCGATGGAATGCTTATATGACCATACGAATGCGGCAGTAGAACGGATGAAGGATGGATATGTCCGGATAGGTCTATAGCCATACAAAAGATGTCTCCCGGCAGGGGAACATCTTAGGAGCGACAAACAGCGGCGATATTTTTGTCAAATATGATGCATCATATAATATCATAAAGGATCATGATCTATCAATCACCATAGTAATAATAGTGATAACCACTATTTACATAAAACTACATATAAACAACAAATAATAGGAGGTATTATTTATGGCAGAATGGAAATTTCCCAATGCAGGACAGATGGAGTCAGCAAACAAGCTGTACTACCAAACAATGACAAAGAGAGATGTTGAACAGAGACTGGAAAAGGATGATGTCGTTATCATCCCGATTGGTTCTACAGAGAATCATGGCAATTCAGGGCCGATCGGCGAGGATACATTTATCGTTACCCGGATCGCGGAAATGGTTGCGGAAAAAGCAGGCTGTACGGTTGCAGAACCGATGTGGTATGGTTCCCATCCGTTCCATCATATTGGTCAGCCATGCACAATACCTCTGCCGGATGATGTATTCATGGCACATTTAAGAGCGATTATCTCTGGATTCTGGAATACCGGTTTCCGCAAGATGATTTTTATCAGTATGCACGGCCAGGAATATTCCCTGCCGGTAGCAATTCAGGAATGGGGTAAGAAATATCAGGTTCCGGCCATGATTTACTTTGTTGATCTGCCTCGTGTAATGGGCCAGACATTAATGGACAAAGAACATGGCGGACCATTCACAAGACCATTCCAGCATGCATGCGAAGCAGAACAGAGTATTTCACTGGCACTGTTCCCCGAATACTGTGACATGGAACATGCTGAAGATACAGATGTACACGGTATTTTACCGGTTGGTCATGTTGACCGCGGCGGCGATATCTATGGCAATCCGATCCCAGGTCACTGTGTAGTCGGGAATGCGGGAATCGAGTGTGTGACCGCTCCGGAAGGAGTACTGGGGCATGCGACCGAAGCAGATCCGGCCAAAGCAAAAGCTTGTATCGAAAAGGTATGTGACTATCTGGTAAAACTGCATGACGATATTCTTGAAGCCTGCCCGGTTGGTACACTGCCCGATGCCGCTTACATGAGCCAGAGAGATCCTGAAGAGATTGAAAAACTTCTTAAGGGCCCGTTGAAAGGCGGCAAGCATCTGTATACAATTGCATGGCCTTGCTAGATGTACTAGGTGATTGTTAATTATGCTGGTAAACAATCTTTCCGGCGTTTATGGTGGTTTTCACCAGTCCGCGTACCTTTCGCCCGTGAAATGGGGTATTGCGGCCCATTGAGCAGAAGGATTCTTTGTCGATGGTATATGAGGCGGCCGGATCGATGATCGTAATATCGGCGTCACTGCCGATGTTCAGCCGTCCTTTGTGTATGTTTAGGATCTGAGCCGGATTGTAACTCATCTTTTCCGCCATCTGAAGCGGCGTGAGATGACCTTTTTCAACCAGTTCACTGATGGTCAGCGGGACGGCGGTTTCCAGACCGACGATGCCAAATGCCGCCGATGTAACATCGGCGGTTTTTTCATGGGCAGCATGCGGAGCATGATCGGTAGCAATGACATCTATAGAACCGTCTTTCAGTCCTTCGATCAGAGCTGTCACATCTGATCTGGTCCGCAGCGGCGGGGCCATTTTATAATTAGAATCATCGGGGATGATATCTTCATCACTTAAGATGAAATGATGGGGGCACACTTCGGCGCTTACCCGTGCACCGAATTCTTTGATGTGACGGATCAAATCCAGCGACCCGGCCGTGGAGCAGTGACAGATATGCAGTCTGGCGCCGGTTTCTTTGGCCAGCAGCAGGTCGCGGGCAGTGATGGTATCTTCTGCCGTTGCGGGAACCCCCGGAAGGCCCAGTTTTTGTGATACGGCACCTTCATTAATGGCGCCGTTGCCTTTGATATCGGCATCTTCGCAGTGATCAAGGATCAGCATATCATATTGTACGGCCTGGTTCAGCGCCTGACGGAATAAAGCGGCATTAGCAACCGTTTTGCCGTCCTCGCTGAGGGCCGGAGCACCGGCTTCCTTCAAGCCGCCGATATCGGTCAGTTCAATACCGGCCATTTTCTTTGTCACCGAACCGACTTGCAGAACCTGAATCGGAGAACTGCCCCGGGCATGTTCGTAAAAGGCGGTGAGCTTGTCCGGTGTGTCGATGACCGGATTGGTGTTGGCCATGGCGACAATGGTAGTAAAGCCGCCTTTGGCAGCGGCTTGAGTACCGGTTTCAAGGGTTTCTTTATAGGTAAGTCCGGGATCGCGCAGATGGACGTGCAGATCGATCAGACCAGGCATGACGTAACAACCGTCAGCATCGATGATGGTATCGGCGGCAGCTTCTTCAATGTGTCCGGCAATATCTAAAATGGTGTTATTTTCGGTCAGCAGATCCAGAACAGCATCGGTTTGGTCAGCCGGATTCAATAACCTGCCATTTTTAATTAAGATTCTCATATATGTCCTTTCAATTAGCATTATTTTACTGGTAACAATTTAATGTTAGCATAGAATGGCAGGAGATTCAATCGCCCTGATTCAAGATGTGTTTTCCCTTGTATTTTATTTTGGGATAACCTATACTAAAATAAATGGATAATATGCGTATAGGGAGCATATCTGATCATGCGAAAGAAAGTGAGAAATGTGTTTATGGCCGACGCACCTATCATCTGTCGCGGAATATTAAAGAAAAAAGAGAATTCATAAAGGTTTAATGAAGCTCAAGCAGGCGTGTTTGAGTTTCCGCAAAATGTAATTAAAAAATGAATATATTCTTCCAGAGAACCAATCTGTCATCTTTTTGAAAGTTTTAGAATGACAGCAACCAAATTAGGGTCACTTAAACAAGCCCTG
>Ga0153940_1000154_pt1 | contig 41479 bp, 42 predicted proteins | sample TSNJ024MetaG_FD_104736 | JGI IMG/M metagenome (GOLD analysis project Ga0153940, IMG submission 104736) | Attine ant fungus gardens microbial communities from New Jersey, USA - TSNJ024 MetaG | ecosystem: Host-associated > Fungi > Mycelium > Unclassified | place: USA: New Jersey, Brendan T. Byrne... | reverse complement strand
GGACGGGCGAGTTTCAGCCCTGGTAGGGACGCATACGCACGTGCAGACGGCGGACGAGACAATTTTACCCGGCGGAAGTGCTTTCATCACGGATGTTGGTATGACAGGAGCACATGGGGGAGTGATCGGCATGCGTTATGATTCCGTTCTGCCGAAATTTACCATGAGCATGCCGACCAAATTTGAGGTTGACGAAACCGAAGTGCGCGCTCAGGCCGTGATCGTCGAGCTTGACGATGAAACGGGACGAGCGCTCGCGATTCGCCGCCTGAATATGTCTCTTTACTGACAAAATCAATGACGAACGGAGGGGAGTATATATTTTTCTCATATATACCCCTCCGCTCGTTTGTATTATAGAGGCATCGGTGCGCAGCAGAGACTTCATTGCAGTAGAGAGGGGTTGGAATTCTTGGTGACAGACAATTCACGAGCACAGTGGGGAAGCAGGATCGGTTTTATTATGGCAGCGGCGGGTTCCGCGGTGGGACTCGGCAACATCTGGCGTTTTCCCTATCTTGCGGGGATGAACGGCGGAGCGGCATTTGTATTGGTTTATATTCTCATTGTCGCGGTAATCGGTTATCCTGTGATGATTGCGGAGTTGAGCCTTGGGCGGCGTTCGCAGCTGAACGCCCTGGGGACGTTCCGCAAACTCGCGGGCGGCCCGTGGGTAGCCGCAGGTTGGCTCAGCGTAGTGATACCATTTTTTATTCTGTCTTTTTACGGTGTCGTCGCCGGATGGACAATCAAGTACACTATTATGTCATTTGGCTCTCTGATGAGCGATGCGGCGGCGGGTAAAGCGGGCGATCTCTTCGGCGCGTTCATCGGCAATTGGCAGAGCGTGGTATTTTATCAGGCTCTCTTCATGCTGATTACGATCGTTATCGTCGCCATGGGAATCGAAAAGGGCATTGAGGCCAGCTGCAAATTCATGATGCCCCTTCTTTACCTGATCCTTTTTGTGCTGATCGTGCGTGCCCTCACTCTCCCCGGAGGCTCGGCGGGTCTTGACTTCTACCTCAAACCCGATTTCAGCAAGCTGACGGGCAAAGTCATTCTCGACGCGCTGGGGCAGGCATTCTTCTCGCTCTCTCTCGGGATGGGGATCATGATCACTTACGGCAGCTATCTCAACAAAGAAGAGAACCTCCCGAGCTCGGCGGCGCTGATTTGCCTGATCGACAGCTCCGTGGCGTTTTTTGCGGGGTTCGCGATCTTCCCGGGCGTGTTCGCGATGGGCTTGCAGCCGGCACAGGGGCCGGGGCTTGCTTTTATCACTTGCCCTGCGGTCTTCGCGCAAATACCGGGCGGCATGTTCTTCTCGGCGCTGTTTTTCATCCTCTTCTTCCTCGCGGGGCTCACTTCCGCGATATCACTGCTTGAGGTCTGCACCTCGTACATTATTGACGAACTGAAGTGGAACAGGACAAAGGCGACGTGGGTCGTCGGCCTGCTCATCACCGCGGTCGGCATCCCTTCGGCGATGTCGCTCGGCGGGCACATCCCGACTATCCGCCTCTTTGGCGCCGATATGGGCTTCATGGATGTTGTCGAACAAGTCGCCAACAATATCGGCTTGCCATTGGTCGGAATTTTCGTCGCCGTCTTCGCCGGCTGGTTCTGGAGCAACGACGCGAAAATGGAAATCACCAACAACGGAACCGTCTCCTTCGGGCTTTGGACGCCGTGGCTTTGGATTTGCAGAGTCGTAGCTCCGCTCGCGATCGGGCTCGTCCTTTGGAGCGCGTTATAGGGAACAAATATAAGGATTTCAAATTATCAAAATCATTTTCGGGGGCTTGACTAAGCGCCGAAAGATACTATGATGTTAAGTAATCTCGGATGAAGGTTGCGGGAGAGACCCTGTGCGTTTTGCGGGGCGCCGAAGGGGCAAAGACGACCGAACGGATCGTTCGAAACTCTCAGGCGAAAGGATCGCAGCCGGACGAGCCTGTGGAGGCATACGACACAGTGTAAGGCCTGATTTAGTTCGGGTTTTGCACTGTGTTTTTTTATGCAAGGAGGTGAGAAAATGCTGGAAGTAAACAAAGACAATTTCGAGGCCGAAGTGAGCAACGCGGAGTCTCCCGTGGTGGTGGATCTCTGGGGCCCAAAGTGCGGGCCGTGCTTGGCGTTGATGCCGCAGGTTGAAGAGCTCGCGGCGTCGTACAGCGACAAGATCAAGTTCTGCAAGTTGAACGTAGCCGAAAATCGTCGTCTGTGCGCGACTCTTCGCGTGATGGGCGTGCCGACCTTCTTGTTCTACAAAGGCGGCGAGCTGGCCTCGCGCATCTCGGGCGACGAGGTCACGATTGAGGCGGTCAAGGAAAACGCGGACAAACTCTTGTAGGATAGATTGCGGCGTGGATTCTGAATTATTTACAGGAGGGAGGTGAGATTAATGGGTAAACTTGACGGAAAAAAATTGTTGCTCTTGGGGGAGCGTGATGGTGTACCCGCGCCCGCGATGGAGGCATGTCTCCAAAACTGCGGCGCGGAGATCGTCTTTTCCGCGACCGAGTGTTTTGTCTGAACGGCCGCGGGAGCAATGGACTTGCAGAATCAGCAGCGCATCAAAGACGCGGCTGAAAAATTCGGCGCCGAAAACACAGTCGTCATCTTAGGTTCTTCCGACGCGGAAGGAGCAGAGCTCTACGCGGAGACGGTGACAGTGGGCGATCCGACATTTGCGGGTCCGTTGGGCGGAGTCTCGTTGGGACTCCCTGTATATCACATTTTTGACGAAGCGATCAAAACCGAGGCAGATCCCACGGCGTGGGAAGAGCAGGTTGCCATGATGGAGATGGTGCTTGACACCGATGCCCTGGCCATGGCGGTAGCAAAAATGCGTGAAGAGCACAGCGCGGCAAAACTCTGACGCGGATACGCGAGAGGCGCGGGTTGGCTCTTCACCGGCTGACCCGCTTTGAAACCGAGGGGGAACATCAATGACACGTGCTGCCATCAAAGGCACTGCCTATTGTTTGAACTATGCGTCTGAGCTCGGCTGTTATTACGGTAATACGCCTTACACCGAGCGAGTCGAACACGGAGAATCAGAATTTATCCAAAAGCTGCCGCCTAAGATCCAGTCCTACGAGGCAGCTGCCAGCTATCCGCCCAATCTTGCATATATCGGCGCGATGAGTGTGGAAGAGCTCGAGGCCTCCGCACAGCCCTGGTATACACACCTAAAAGATCTTTCTCGTTTTGGCAAATACGGAGAGATCATGCCCGAGGACGAGTTTATCGGGCTGATGGATCTGTGCGACGTATTTGATTTGATTTGGCTGGAGAAAACATTTGCCGCCGAAGTGCGCGAGAAACTCGAAAAACACCCGTTGTTGAAAAAAGAACAGCTCGATCGCCTGGAGGCCGGACACGACCTCTCCGAGATCAACGCTGAAACAGAAAAAGACGGCGCATTGCCGCTCTACTACGGCGGCAAGGTCGTCGGCTGCTGCCGCAAGGGGCACCACTCCGACGAAAACCTCGCCGCGCACATCTTGCTTGAGAACCTCGCCAGCAAGGCCGGCGGCGTGCTCGTCCTGCTGCATCTTCTCAAAAACACAGGCATGGACGCGCTCGAGGTTCGCTACGTCATCGAATGCTCGGAGGAAGCGGTCGGCGACATGAACCAGCGCGGCGGCGGCAACATCGCGAAGGCCATAGCGGAGATCGCCGGGTGTAAAAACGCGAGCGGCTGCGACGTGCGCGGATTCTGCGCCGCGCCCGTGGACGCCATGACGATCGCCGCGGGGCTGGTTGCCTCGGGCGCGCAGGCGAACGTGGCCGTGGTATCCGGCGGCGCGATACCGAAGCTCTTCATGAACGCCCGCGACCACGTCCGCAAGGATCTGCCCGCTCTTGAAAACTGCCTTGGCAATTTTGCCGCGATGATCACCCCTCCGGACGGCGTAACGCCGGAAATGCGCCTCGACGCGCTGGGCGTTCACACGGTCGGAGCGGGCGCGTCCCCGCAGGCGGTCACGACGGCGCTCGTCTACGAGCCGCTGCAAAAAGCGGGACTCACCTTCACAGACATCGATAAATACGCGCCCGAGCTGCATATCCCTGAGATCACCCTGCCCGCCGGCGCGGGCAACGTCCCCGAAGCGAACTTCAAGATGATCGCCGCTCTGGCGGTAATGAAACAGCAGCTCGAAAAGCAGGCGATGCCCGAGTTTATCAAGAAACACGGCCTTCCGGGTTTTGCGCACACGCAGGGGCATATCCCCTCCGGCGTTCCGTACCTGGGGCACGCCGTCGACGCGATCAAAGAAGGCAAAATGACGCGCGCGATGATCATAGGCAAGGGGAGCCTCTTCCTGGGACGGCTAACCAACCTGGCGGACGGGCTCTCCTTCATGGTTGAGGCCGCCGCCCCCGCCGCTAAAGCCTCCGAGGGCGGGATCACTAAGGACGAAGTCAAACACGTGCTTCTTGACGTCCTGGCAGAGTTCGCGGAAAAATTGAAGGCGTAAGGCCATGGAAGCCTCGAACAACGCAAGACGGGTCGTCGGAGAACTTCTTAGCGAATTGGTCGCCGATCTGCGCGGCGGAGAATCCGCCGTGCCCAAAACGCGCATCGGTCTCATGGCGTCCGGCAGCGAGCTCGTCCGCGACGGCGACGCGGGGCAGAGCGAGCTTACGGACGGCGCGCTCGCCGCTATGGCAGCGGATTCGTCACTCGAAGTGGTGATGATCGGCCCCAAAAAAATAAACGCCGCCCCCGAGAACCTCTCGTGGATCGAAACGAACGATTGCGAGGCGGACATCTCGGAGGGCATGAATCAAGCCCTGGCGTCGGGCGACATAGCCGGAGCGGTCGCCCTGCACTATCCATTTCCGCTGGGCGTGGCTACAATCGGGCGCGTTGTGACGCCTTTTCACGGCAAACCGATGCTCATCGCTTCTACAACAGGCACGTCGTCGACGGACAGAGTTGAAGCAATGGTGAAGAACGCCATCTGCGGGCAGGCCGTCGCGCACGCGATCGGTATCCAAAACCCAACGGTCGGGATTCTAAACATCGACGGCGCGCCGTCCGTCTCCCGCATTCTGGGGAAACTGCGCGACGCGGGTTACGACATGCGCTTTGGCGAGAGTGTCCGCAAGGACGGCGGTTCGCTGCTGCGCGGCAACGACCTGCTGGCGGGCGCGGTCGACGTATGCGTGACCGACACGCTCACCGGCAATATTCTGATGAAGCTGTTCTCGTCGTGGAACAACGGCGGTTCTTACGAAGCCGTTGGCTTTGGCTACGGGCCGTCGACAGGCGAGGGCTGGGATAAAATTGTATCGATCATCTCCCGTGCTTCCGGAGCTCCTGTCATCGCTAACGCGCTTCTGTACACCGCCATGTCCGCCGGAGGCTCGCTCGCGCGGCGCGTATCAGATGAGTTCGCCGCGGCAAAAAGGGCGGGGCTTGCCGATATGCTTGAAGGAGCGCGGGCGCAGTCCGCACCGCGCAAGGAAGCCGCGCCTCCGGCGGCAGAGCCGACAGGAGAAGAAATCCACGGCGTTGACGTGCTCTCGATTGACGACGCCACAAAGGCTCTTTGGGAGAAGGGCATCTACGCGGAGGCCGCCATGGGCTGCACCGGGCCCGTCGTCAAGGTGCCCGGACACGCGCGCGACAAAGCCAAAGAGATTCTCGCGTCTCTTGGCTATATTTAAGCTCGGCCGGTGCGCAGCGTCTGCGTAACGAACAACCCGCTCTGGCGCGACGGATACGGTGAGACCGAAGCCGTCCGCGTCATGGAGGAAGCGGCCGCCGCGGACGTCTTCATCGCGGCAAGGGACCTGGTTCATAAAGGTTGGCGCTTTGCGGGCCATCCGCTTTACGGAAACTTTTCTCCCACGCGCCATCCTTACCGCACACTGGTTCTGATTGCGCCGGGGGAGGCGGGCGGTTTGGACATGGAATCGCTCGCGCTGTTGGAACAAGCGCTTGAGGCATGCCGCGGCGATGCGCGAGACATCGCCGCGGGGGAGATGCCCGCGCGGATGAAGAGCGATTTCGCTATGTTAGACCGGTCGTTGATGGAAGAAATTGTGAAACGGTATATTGGGAGAGGAGGAAGCTTATGAAGCTGGAATTGCACAAAGCGCGCGTAAGGGGCATTCAGTGGGGCGGCAAGACCGCGCTGGGAGGCAACCGCGTGCTGCAAGTGAATCGCGCGGAGCTGATGGAGTTGCTCGCGGAGGACGGGCGTTTCGCGTCAATCGACATGGACATCGCGCGCCCGGGCGAATCTGTCCGTATCGTGCCCGTCAAAGATGTGATCGAACCGCGCTGCAAAATTGAAGGAAGCGGCGAGATGTTCCCCGGCATGGTTGGGGACGTGGAATCGGCGGGAGAGGGCAAGACCTTCGTTCTCGAAGGCGCTGCCGTCGTAACCTGCGGCAAGATCGTCGGTTTTCAGGAAGGCATCATCGACATGTCCGGCAACGCCGCGGAGTACACGCCGTTCTCCTGCACCTACAACCTGGCGCTGATTTTTCAGCCCACCGAAGGGCTTGAGATCTACGAATACGAGCAGGCTTGCCGCCTGGCGGGCTTGAAGGCCGCTCTCTACCTCGCGAGGAAGGCTCACGAAGCCGGAGCGGGCGCGGACAACGTTGAGACGTACGAGCTGCCGTCTATGACAGAGTCTTTCACGAAGTTCCCTAATCTGCCGAAGGTGGCATACCTCTACCAGCTGCAGACGCAGGGCTTGCTTCACGATTCTTACGTATACGGGCTTGACGCCAAACGCCTGCTCTCGACGCTCATTCACCCCAACGAGACCATGGACGGCGCGATCGTGTCGGGCAACTGCGTGTCGGCGTGCGATAAAAACAGCACGTTCGTCCACCAGAACAACCCCGTGATCAAGGCGCTCTACGCGCGTCACGGCGTAGACGTCAATTTCGTCGGCGTCATCCTTACCAATGAAAACGTCACGCTCGCGGACAAGCGCAGAAGCTCCGCTTACGCGGTCAAGCTCGCGTCGATGCTCGGCGTCGAGGGCCTCGTGATCAGCGAGGAAGGCTTTGGCAATCCGGACGCGGATCTGATCATGAACTGCCGCCGCGCCGAGAGCGCGGGCATCCGCACGGTCCTGATCACAGACGAGTTCGCGGGACGCGACGGCGCGAGCCAGTCTCTCGCGGACGCCACACCGGAGGCCGACGCAGTGGTCTCCACAGGCAACGCGAACATGATGATCGAGCTTCCCCCGGTGGAGAGGGTAATCGGCTACACCGACTACGTGGACGTCATCGCGGGCGGCTTCAGCGGCTCACTGCGCGAGGACGGCTCCATCGAGGTCGAGCTGCAGGCCATTACCGGAGCAACCTGTGAACTTGGCTTTAACAGAACGGGGGCAAAAACGCTATGAAACCTTACCGCATCGTACATTATCTCAACCAATTCTTCGGCGGCGTCGGCGGCGAGGAAAAGGCCGACATCAAGCCCGAGTCCCGCGAGGGCGCGGTCGGGCCGGGCGTCGCCTTCAAGGCCGCTCTCAAGGGCGAAGCTGAGATCGTTGGCACCGTCATCTGCGGCGACGGTTACTTTGCCGAGAATATGGAGAAGGCGACCGGCGAGATATTGGCCCTGATCGCGGCGTTTAAAGCCGACGCGGTGATCACCGGTCCCGCTTTCAACGCGGGCCGCTACGGCGCGGCGTGCGGCGCGGTCGCGGACGCTGTCCGGGCGAAACTCGACCTGCCCGCCTTGAGCGGCATGTATGAGGAGAACCCCGGCGTCGACCTCTACCGTAAGAGCGTGGTGATCGTTCCGACGAGCGACAACGCGCGCGGCATCAAAGACGCGGTTCCCGCGATGTCTCGCCTCATCCTTAAGATGCTTTCCGGCGAAACGCTCGGTTCCGCCGCGGAAGAAGGCTACATGGAGCGCGGCATTCGCGTGAACTGTTTCCATCACCGCCCCGGCGCGGAGCGCGCTGTCGAAATGCTGCTCTCCAAGCTGCGCGGCGAACCGTTTGCCACAGAGTACCCAATGCCCAACTTCGACCGCGTTCCCATCGCCCCGGCGCTGAAGGATATCAAAAACGCCACCATTGCGCTGCTTACCGACGGCGGCATCGTCCCCAAGGGCAATCCCGACAGGATCGAGTCCTCTAGCGCGACGCGTTACGGCACTTATTCGTTCGCCGGCATCGACAGCGCGACCGACAAGCTCTACGCCACCGCGCACGGCGGTTATGATCCAACCTACGCGAACCACGACCCCAACCGCGTGCTGCCTCTCGATGTTATGCGCGACCTGGAGCGTGAGGGCGCGTTCGGCAAGCTGTACGAAACATGGTACTCGACGGTTGGCAACGGAACTTCCGTCGCAATGGCGCGCAAATTCGGAGAGGAAATGGGACAAGCCCTCAAGGCCGCGGGCGTTGACGCCGTAATCCTGACATCCACCTGAGGAACCTGCACTCGTTGCGGTGCAACGATGGTGAAAGAAATAGAAAGGGTCGGCCTGCCGATCGTACATATCTGCACAATCATTCCCATTTCGCTGACAGTCGGCGCAAACAGAATCGTACCGGCAATCGCGATCCCGCACCCTCTGGGAGACCCGTCGAAAACGCCGGAGGAAGAAAAGCTGCTGCGCAGAAGGATTGTCGAAAAATCCCTCCTCGCGCTTCAGACAGAAATCACCGAACAGACGGTTTTCAACGACTGACGAACAACCGCACCACACCATGCGGGGAGCGCGCACAACCTCCCCGCATAACAGGCAAGAATAATAAAAAGTGACGCGGAGCCTTATTATCCCAACTCCGCGTCACTTGCGTATTCATTCAATAATTATGGAGGCGGCACCCGGATTCGAACCGGGGGTGAGGGATTTGCAGTCCCCTGCCTTACCACTTGGCTATGCCGCCGCGCAACGAATAAGATAATACCAGACGAACCCGCTGTTGACAATGCCCCCCACTCACTGTTTTGGCGAATAATATTGAAATAGATGGCTCACATATCTCAGATCACTGGTACAATCTCCTTGTCGGTCGGTCGCTCGTACGACCCGGAGGTGAGGTGGTAGATGTCTTTTGCGGATAGCTTGACCGATGACGAAATCCAAAGGCTTCTTTCCATGCGCAAAATAGTCGCGCAAAATGACCGAAAGAATCCGCGGTGGAGAGATGTCAACGGGCATCGGCGTCTCGACTGGCAATTACAGACAGGGAAAGACGCCCCGGAGCGGTTCTTTGTATTTGCCAGGCAATCCATAGATGATCAGCTGGACTTCACAGTTGGCCTCAAGGTTCAATTTTCTGATGGAAGCTCAAGCATCCTCATGCGCTGTAACGGAATACATGGCAGGCACTACAACAGACTCGAGCATCAGGAATTTATTGATCTGTATCACATCCACGTCGCAACAGAGCGTTATGTGAACAAAGGATTGGATGCCGAAGGCTACGCTGAAATAACCAACACCTATAGATCTGTTAATGGGGCATTGGAATGCTTGCTAAGCCGGTGTAATATTATCTACGAAGACATTTCCCGGTTTTGACCTTTGTCGGGAAGGAGGTATGAAAAATGTCCGCGGAGGCTCTGAGAACAGCCATTATGGAATCGCTGCACACAGAGATCGACGTCAGAAAAAGAGGCCTCAGTGACTACCGCATCGACGCGCCTTTTTATTTCGCGGATGGAGACGCCCTCAAAATAATTCTTCGGAGCGAGCCCGGAAATAGTTGGAGCTTGACCGACGAAGGACATACTTTAATGTATTTAAGCTACCATGATACGGAAATTAATAACAGCCCCGCACGGCAGCTATTGCTCGACAAGATACTTTCGTCTCATTTCATGGAGTGCCAAGGCGGGCGCTTAGTGATGCCGGATGTTCGCATCGAGGATATCGCAGCCGCTGTTTTTACCTTCGCGCAAGGGATTTTGAAGGTTGGCGACATGACACTGTGGAAGAGGGAACGCGTCAGAAGTATGTTCATGGAAAACTTTAGGGCTGCGGCTTCCGTGTCCGCCGCAGATCGGGAATGTGTGTTCGACTACAGAGAACTGACACATGACCCGCATGGCTTGTATGTAGTGGATTGTTATATTATCGGCAGAAATAATCTGCGCTTTTTCCTGTACGCCGCCCATACTAATGAAAAAGCAAAAGATTCGATGGTGTCAATGTATCACTATAATCAGCGCCTCGAACGCAAACCTTTTTTCTGCGCCGTCTTTAACGACGAAGAGGAACTTTCCAGGAAAACTCGTGATCAGGTTGCCGACATCGCCGATAAAACAATATCTTCACTTGCGGCGTTGCCTGAGATGCTGCCTCCTTTTTTGGAGAAGTGCGAATCGGCAAGCTCCCTTAGTTGAAATAACCAAAACAGGTACAGCGACGCAAGGCTTTTGTATAACAGCAGGAGGTATGAGATGCGGCCAAGGGACGTGTTGGTGGTGTTGACGGAGCGGTGGGCGGATTGGGAAGCGGGTTTGGCGATTGCGGAGGTCAATTCGGTATCGCGGTACACTGTAAAGACGATAGCGGAGGACACAAAGCCCAAGGTTTCGATCGGCGGAATCCGCGCTGAAATCGACCGCACGATAAATCAGTACGACGATTTTGACAATCTTGCCATGGTGATTCTCCCCGGCAGTTTTTCATGGCAAGAGTCGCGGCACGAAGAAATCGCCGATTTTATCACGCGAGCGCGGAGCTTTAATGTTCCGGTCGCGGCGATATGCGGCGGCACGATTTTCCTGGGCAAACACGGTTTCCTTGACAATGTACGCCACACGGGCGACGACCAGGAGTTATTCCAAAGAGAACAGGGCTACAACGGGCAGCGCAACTATATCTCCGCGCAAATCGCGGCGGACGGCGGATGGATAACGGCAAACGAAACGGCCTCCGTTGATTTCGCGCGCGAAATATTCCGCGTCCTCGAGATCGATACGGAAGAAGAAATCGCGCGGTGGTACGACAGGTTCAGCGCCTGATGCGCGTGGAACGCGCGGGCGTTTTGTGCTATTCTGATCGCGTTCATTATTTTATCCCGCGAGGAGGAGCGTCATGAAGACGTATCAGCTCGATTTGATCAAGAAATACACGGATCGCCCGGGTTTCTTGGGTTCTTTTGTTCACGGGGATTCGCTTAGCCTCACGCATTGGGTGTTGGAGAAGGGCGCGGTGCTTGTGGAGCACTCGCATCCGCACGAACAGATTTCATTTGTCATCAGCGGGAAAATGCAATTTAACCGCCCCGACGGAGAGCCGTTTACAGTCGAGCCGGGCGGTTTTGCCGTGTTTCCGTCAAACGAGCCGCACAGCGGCCTGGTGCTGGAAGAATCCGTCATGGTAGACGCCTTTACGCCCGTCCGTGAGGATTTCAAGAAAGCGATGGAAAACGCCTAGCGCCGCGCGCCTTTGCTATTGTATTTTCAACGAGAAGAAGACTATAATAGCCTCTACTGTTATGCGCAAATTAACAACGGAGGCGATTAATCACATGGCTTACGAATTTAGCGCCATAGAGCCAAAATGGCAAGCTCGATGGGAAGAAGCGGGTGCGTTTCACTGCGAGGCGGACGAATCCAAACCGAAGTTCTACTGCCTCGAGATGTTCCCGTACCCCAGCGGAGCGCTTCACATGGGGCACTTACGCAACTATTCGATCGGCGACCTCACGGCGAGATTTCTGCGCATGAAGGGCTATGACGTAATGTATCCGATGGGCTACGACTCGTTCGGTATGCCCGCGGAAAACGCCGCTCTCAAGATGAAAACGCACCCCGCAAAATGGACGCTGGAAAACATCGACCATATGACCGCGCAGCTCAAGTCTATGGGGTGCAGCTACGACTGGCGGCGAATGGTCAAGACATGCATGCCCGACTATTATAAATGGAATCAGTGGTTCTTCCTGCAGTTTCTGAAGAAGGGTCTCGCGTACCGCAAGCACGCCCCCGTAAACTGGTGCGAGACGTGCGGCACTGTTCTCGCGAACGAGCAGGTCATCGGAGAGGGCGTCTGCTGGCGGTGTGAAACGCCCGTGGTGAAACGCGGGCTCGAGCAGTGGTTCTTCAAGATCACCGATTACGCCGAAGAACTGCTCGAGTACCTCGATAAGCTGCCCGGCTGGCCGGATCGCGTCCTCACGATGCAGCGCAACTGGATCGGGCGTTCGGAAGGCGTGCGTTTTAACATCGGCGTAGCTGACACCGAGCTGTCGCTCGACGCCTTTACAACCCGCATCGACACGATCTTCGGCATCACGTTTGTCGCGATCGCGGCGGAGCATCCATTTGTCAAAGAGTTTGCAAAACGCTCGAGCAAAGAAAAAGCCGACGAGATTCTGAGTTTCGCGGAGAAAATATCCCGGCGCAGCGAGATCGAACGCACCGCGGTGGGCGTGGATAAGCTCGGGCTTGATACAGGCTTTAAGGCGATCAACCCGGTCAATGGCGAGCTTGTGCCGATCTGGATCGCCGACTATATATTGATGGATTACGGCACGGGCGCGATTATGGGCGTTCCCGCGCACGATCAACGCGACTTCGACTTCGTGCGCAAGTTCGGATTGGGCGTCATACCCGTCGTGAGGCAGGAAGGAGAACCCGTCCCGGACCCCGGCGAGATGACCGGGGCGACGCCGGCCGACGGCGTTGCGTGCAACTCGGGCCGTTTCGACGGTTTGCCGACGCCCGAGGCGACCAAGGCCATCTCCGAATGGTTCGAGGAAGAAGGTATGGGCAAACGCGAGACGCAGTACAGGCTGCGCGATTGGCTTATCTCGCGCCAACGCTACTGGGGTACGCCGATACCCGTAGTCTACTGCGACAAATGCGGCATTGTCCCCATTCCTGAGGATCAGCTTCCCGTCGAGCTACCGCTGGACGCGCAGATACCCGAGCACGGCGGAAACGCGCTCCTCGGCTGCGAAGACTGGATCAACACCGAGTGCCCTTCGTGCGGAGGGCCCGCGAGACGCGAGACGGATACGATGGACACGTTTATATGTTCGTCCTGGTATTTCTTCCGTTATATCTCACCGAACGCGGAGGATAGACCGTTTAACTTCGAGGACGCGAAATACTGGCTGCCCGTGGATCTCTACATCGGGGGCATTGAACACGCGTGTCTTCACTTGATCTACGCGCGCTTCTTCACCAAGGTCATTTCCGACCTCGGCCTGATGCCGAAGGAAATACGCGAGCCGTTCACAGGTCTGCTCACGCAGGGCATGGTGATCAAGGACGGCGTGAAGATGTCAAAATCGCTGGGCAATACCGTAGATCCGGACGAAATTATCAAAAAATACGGAGCTGACACGGCGCGGCTGTTCATCCTCTTCGCGTCGCCGCCGGACAAGAGCCTCGATTGGTCCGAGAAAGGCGTGGACGGCGCAAACCGCTTCCTTAACAGAGTTTTCCGTTTCGTCGACGAGAGGCGAGAAAGCCTTCGCGTCGCAGGCCGCGAGCGCCTGCCGATGGCGGAGCTAAAGACCCAAGAGCGGCGGGACCTCAAGAGGCTCATCCACACAACGATCGAACGCGTCACGCGCGACATTCGGGATGAGAGGCAGCTGAACACAGCCGTTGCCAGGCTAATGGAGCTTTGCAACGGCTTGACGTCGTACAAGGCGAACGACGCCCTCGATCAGGCTCTCCTGCGCGAGGGCGCGGAGACGCTGTTGCTCTGCCTTTACCCATTCTGTCCGCATATCTGCGAAGAGTTATGGGAGATGCTCGGCAACGACAAATGGCTTGCGGGCGCGTCCTGGCCCGAGGCGGAGCGCGACGCGCTGAAGGTCGACAAGGTGACGGTAGTGTTGCAGATCAACGGAAAATTGCGCGAGCAGTACCAAATGGAACCGGGGCTGGATAAAGCCGAGCTCGAAAGAAGAGTGCTGGCCGAGGAAGCCACGCAGAGCCGCATCGCGGGCAGGGAGATCGTCAAAATCATCGCGGTGCCGAATAAGCTTGTCAACATCGTGGTGAAGGGCTAGTGCCGCACGTCTGTCTTCTGATAGCGGGAGGCAGCGCGCAACGCCGCCTGATAGAAACGACGACCGCGAAGCTGGCGGCAAAGGGCTACGAACAAATCTCACGCCGGGAGGGCGGCGATTGGCACGCCCTCTTGGCGGAAAACAGGAGCGCCGGATTATTCGCGAGCCGCAGCGTTATCCAAGTGGAAGGAGTCGACCAACTCGGCTCCTTCCCTGTGAAGTTAGCGCCGCTCCTTGAGCCGGAGGGCGCGTCCGTCGTCATTTTGCTCATCTGCAAATCAGAGAGCGAGAACCCCATCCCCAAAGACCTCCAAAAACAATGCGCTCTTATCAAAGCCCCGGCTGAGCCCTCGCCCTGGTCGAAAGAGAGAGACGCCATAATCGCCCGCGCGATGAAAACACACGGCGTATCCGTCACGCATGACGCGACCTCGCTGCTTAAGGATCTGTTCGACGATACCGGAGAGCTGGCCTCCGAAGCGGACAAGCTTGCGCTCTACTGTCAAATGACCGGGAAAAAAGAAGCCGCGAGGCGTGACGTTGAGGCATTTTGCCTGACGGATGGCAGCCGCGGCATGCTGAAGCTGCTTGACGGTTTCTGCTCCGGTTCATACACGCAATGCCTCGAGAACCTCGAGTTGCTGCGCGAGGAGGGCGAACTGCTGCCCCTGCTTTCCGCCCTGCACAATCGAACACGCCTCGCGCTGTATGCCTGCGCCTTCCCCGTCGAAAAACAGCGTTTCGCAAAGGCCCTCGCGGCAAAAGACTACGCCTGGCGCAACGCCGAGTCCGCGGCAAGGCTCTACGGCAAAGAGAAGCTTCTTGCCTTCACCGTGAGCTTGATTCGCATTAACGCCAACGAGAAGAGCGGACAGGGCTCCGGTTGGCGCGATCTTTTTATCGAGCTTGTCACGCTGATGGGACAGATTAAAAAGAAATAAGAGAAGATGAGAAGTAGAGGAGTATAAACGGAGCAATAAAAAAGGAATTCCCGCATGGTTAAAACGGAAATTCCCACTCTCAGCCTTTTTGATTTATCGCTTGCGCGTTATTCTGCCTTCGCAAACTTGGCAGCTTTCAAGGCCAGGTTCGACTTTTTGCGGGATGCGGTATTCCGGTGAATGACACCCTTAACCACCGCCTTGTCGAGCGCGCTCTGGGCTTCGTTAAGACGCGCGGTAACTTGCTCTGCGTCGCTGCCTGCAACCGCCTCCAAGAATTTCTTGGCTGTCGTTTTGCAGCGAGTCTTCCAGTAGCGGTTGTAGAGACGATTTTTCTCAGCGATTAGAACTCGCTTTGCCGCGGATTTCTTATTGGGCACCTCATTCACCTCCTTTGCAAAAGCAGTGGCTATAATAGCACACTCACCTCGTATTGCGCAAGGACAGACGCGGAAATCCATAGACGCGCGGAAATCATTTCTCACATCTTCACTTTCACACTCACACTGGAGAAACTTGCGTTAAGAAGGTATACTATTGGCTGTAATGATACAAAGATAACCTAAGGGGTTGAAACGTATGCCTGCTCCGTCATCGTCTTGGAATCTGCCTAATCTGTTAAGCCTGTCCCGCGTTTTTCTCGCGCCGCTTGTCATGGTCTTCCTGGCGGTAAGGGGCCAGTTCGGGAATCTGTTCGGCGTGAATATCGGGGATATTCTCGCCGGAGTCGTCTTTATCCTCGCCTCTCTTACAGACGCCGCGGACGGGTATATCGCGCGAAAGCGGGGCATAGTGACCAATCTCGGCAAGTTCATTGACCCGCTTGCCGACAAAATTCTCGTAGTCGCCGCGTTGATCTGCTTGGTTGAGCTGCAGCGCCTCGACGCGTGGATCGTTGTGATTATTGTCTCGCGCGAGTTTATCGTATCCGGAGTCCGTATGGTGGCGGCTGTGGAGGGCGTCGTGATTCACGCGTCGGCGGGTGGGAAAGCCAAGACCGTGACGCAGATCATAGCGATCGTCATGATGATCTTCAACATCCCATTCGCCACCCCCGTAATGTGGGTCGCGATGATTCTCACGGTGTGGTCGGGCCTTGATTACCTCATAAAGAGCAAAGACTTTCTGTGCTAACGGAGGGCAAAATACGTCTCTTGGGTTTGCATTAATCCATAGGACGCTTATAATATCACCAACGGGCGGTCATATGCCGTCGCTTTTGATGAATTTGAGACATTCATTAAGGAGGTTTACAAATGCAAAAGTACGTCTGCTCAGTCTGCGGCTATAACTATGATCCGGCGGCGGGCGACCCCGATTCCGGCATTGCGCCGGGTACGGCTTTTGAAGATATCCCCGACGATTGGGTGTGCCCGGTTTGCGGTGTGGGAAAGGACATGTTCGAGCCTGAATAGGCGCTGATTTTTCCCCGCGCGGTTATACAGAACAACCAAAGCAGGGCGTGAAGATGCCCTGCTTTTTCATGGCGTCTTGGATTGGATAAGCGTCACAAGGACTGACGCGGCTTCTGTCAGGTCGTCGGCGGGCAAGCCGTAAGGATCGCTCTCGAGCCTCAGGTACGCTTTGCCCAGCTTCACGATGACCGACGCGCCGAGCGGGCCGCTCTCCGCGGTTGCGGGATGTCCTAAGATGACGAGCGATCGGCGCGACCAGCCGGGTTCGCTGTAGTCGCCGGAGTCGGGCTCGATCTTCGGGCTGTCGGTGTCCATCAGGATAGCGCGCAGCTTGCCGCCCGAGGTTGTGCGGTACTCGCGCTCCATCCACACGCCCTGATTGCCTGAGGCCGTGTCAAGAACCGTCGTCCGAAGCTCGCCGCAGGCCCAGCCCGACACATCAGGAAGAGTCAAGCCGCTTCCGGCGTAAGCCTCCGACCGAGAGAGAAACGGAGAAAAAGAGAGAAGATATAGAGAAGATAATAAAATGAATAGGATAGATAAAAAAACACGCGTCTTGTACACATGATCACCCCTGTTTATTATATACTTTGCACTCACCTGTACACGTTAATTCATATTCAGAATACGACAAGGAGAAAAACACGTGCCCAAAAAATTTATGATACAAGTTTACGGCTGTCAAATGAACGTCTATGACGGTGATCGCCTGCGGGGCGCGATGACGAGCCTTGGTTGGGAGGAGACAGACGACGCCGCTTCCGCCGATTTCGTCCTGTTCGTCACGTGCAGCATCCGCGACAAGGCGGAACAAAAGGTCGCAAGCGAGCTGGGACGCTTTCGCCCGCTGTGGGATAAAAATCATGCCCCGCGCGCAGCCCTTCTCGGGTGCATGGCGCAGAGGACAGGCCGGGAATTCGCGGCAAAATTCCCCTGGATACGCGTCGTCGCCGGCCCGCGTCACTTGGGCGCTGTTCCGGCGGCGCTTGAGGCAAGCATTTTTGACGGGCATACTCACTTTCACTTAGATGAAGACCCGAACGCCCTCGACGACCTTGCCTGCGCGCCCGTGGCGCGTAACAGCCCGCATAAAGCCTACGTAACCATAGCTCACGGCTGCGACCAGTTCTGTTCTTACTGCATCGTTCCTTACGTGAGAGGGCGCTTTGGCTCGCGAGCGCCCGATGAGATTTTGCGAGAAGCCGAGTCCCTTATCTCGGGCGGTGTGCGCGAAATATCTCTGCTGGGGCAAAATGTCAACACTTACGGCAAGGACTTCGTCGGGCATAACGCCGGTTACAGCTTTGCGCGCCTGCTGCGGGACGTTTCCGGGATACCCGGCATCGAGCGCCTGCGCTTCACGACGTCGCACCCGATCGATTTCACGGACGACATCCCGGAGACGATGACGGACAGCCGGGTGATCTGCCCGTCGGTCAATCTGCCTGTGCAATCCGGCAGCGACAAGGTCCTGCGCGAGATGAACCGCAAATATACAAGGGCGTATTACCTCGAGGTCGTGAGGCGCATCCGCGAGGCGTTGCCGGAGCTTGGGCTGACGACCGACCTTATCGTCGGGTTTCCTGGGGAGACCGAGGCGGAATTTGAAGAATCCGTATCACTGCTGGAGTCCGTCCGCTTCGACCTCGTCCACAGCGCCGCGTATTCGCCGCGGGAGGGAACGCCTGCCGCGGCGCGCGCCGACCGGGTGCAGGGGCGCGAGCGCGCGCACAGGTTGCTCAGGGTTAACGAGATACAGGCTGCCATCGCGCGCGAAATCAACGAGCGGCTGATCGGCAGCGTCGTCGAAATCATCCTGGACGAGCCCGCGCCGAAGGGCGAAGGCTTGCTGCAGGGACGCACGCGCACGGATAAGGTTGTTCTGGTCTCGGCGGACTCGGGCGAAATCGGCAAGACACGCTGGGTTAAAATCACAGGCGCGGGCACCTGGCGTTTGGACGGTGAGCTTATATGATCCCTTTTGAGGATATGCGCGAATCGCGCTTCAAATGGCTCTTTTTGGCCGGGGGCATATTTTGCCTTTTGGCGGCGTTTTCGCTGACTGCGCTTTTCGGAGGAAAATTCGGGCTCGCGGACGCGCCCAAAGAAGACCCTACGGAGTTTGAAGCCCCCGCGGAGAGTATGATAAGCGCAAGCCGGTGGGTCGTCTATGTCACGGGCGCGGTCATACGCCCCGGCGTCTACGAGGTTCCCGTCGGCTCGAGAGTGAACGACGCCCTCGGCAAGGCCGGGGGGTTCTCAGTCGACGCCGACCCCGAAGCGATCAATCTTGCCGCGAAGATCGAAGACGGGATGCAAATCACCGTTCCGAGGAAGATCGCGCAAAGCCGGGACAATCCTCCGGTCCCTCAAAACACGAACGCGCCGCCATCTTCCGGGAGCTCCAAGGGCGAAGGCAAAATCAACATCAACCGCGCGACGGCGGACGAACTGCGCGCGCTGCCGGGAATCGGCCCTAAGCTGTCGCAAACGATCGTGGACTATCGAACGGAGAACGGCCCTTTCGCCGCTGCTGAGGATATGAAGAAAATCAGCGGCATCGGGGCAAAGCGCTTCGAGGCTCTCAAAGATATGGTCACAGTCTCGGAGTAGCTCACTTTGAATTTTAACCCGAACAGCAACGAATACTGTTTTCGCAGCCCGCTTGCGAACGCGCCCTCTTTTGGCGTTTTTCTCGCCTTGTGCGCCGCCGTCCGGCTCTCCGAAACGGGCTTGTACCAACTATGGACTGTGCTGGCCGTATCGCTTCTTGCGCCCTTGAGCTGGATTTTATTGGGAAGCGATAGGTTTAATCGTTCGTCGCTCTCTGTTTTTATCATCTTGATATCGCTCGCTGCGGCCTCGTCGTACACCACGCACACGCGCATGACGAGATATGAACCGCTGCCGCACCGCGTGAGCGGGGAGGGGACGGTCATGCTTGAACGATCATGGGGTTTTAGTAGAGTCGCGCTCGTGAAGGTCCGCGAAGGAAAATTTCTGCTCCAACTGCCCCGCGAGGGTCCGCCCGTGCGGGAGGGCGACACTGTCTTTTTTTCCGGGGATGCGGCACCGTTCTCCAGTGCGGCGGAACGCGGCGAGTTTGACGAATATTTGTACTGGAAGGGGAAGGGCGCGCGCTGTTCGGTCGAAAACACCGCGGTCACCGTAAGGGGCAGAGTGTTCGGGCCCGCCGCGTGGCGAAGCGAACTGAGCGAGCGAATCGAAGGAAGGCTGCCATCGCGGACGGCAGGCTACTTACTGGCATCATGGACGGGCGTGAAGGATCCGTCGCTCGAATCGTTGCACCGCGCCGCGGGGACGTCTCACTTGCTGGCGGTATCAGGCTTTCACGTCGGCATCGCCGCTATGCTCGTCCGCAGGCTATTGCGCGGCGCGCGCCATCGCTCGGTCCTCGCCGGGCCGGTCGTCTGGCTATACGTGGCTCTCACGGGCGCTGCTCCCAGCGCCGTGCGCGCCGGCATCATGATTCAAACCGCCTTGCTGGGGAACATCTTCGGCAGAAGCTCGGGCGCGTTCAATGCCGCAGCTGCGGCGGGAAGCGCCATGCTTCTTTTCAATCCGTGGATATTTTGGGACGTAGGCTGGAGACTGTCCATGCTTGCGGTGCTGACACTCTCCGCCATGCGCGTCTCGGAAAGCCCGTTTCCCGTCAAAGCGTTCCTTGCGAGCCTGCTAGTTTGGATTGCCACCGCGCCGCAGTCAGCCGCTGCGTTTGGACCGGTGCCATTGGCCGGTTTGCTCGTAAACTGCGTTGCGTTGCCTGTTTTCGGCGTCCTTCTGCCTCTTGCGTCGCTGCTCTCTCTCCCCGCTGTCATTGGCGCGCCGTCGCCCGGCGTGGCGCTCAGGTTCTCGGAATGCTTGTTTGAGCTGTGGGAGAGGTTCTCAACCAATCTTGTCTTTCTCTTTCCGTGGAAGATACCCTTCTCCGGCCCGCTTGCGCTGTTGGCCTCGGCTGTCCTCGCCGCGCTGTTCGCGTCCGCTTCGGGATATTCGCGCCTGCGCGCGGGCATTCTCGCGATTTGCGCCGCGATTGCGGCTCTTTATATCCTCGTCATGTTGTAGAATATTGCAAAAATCATTTGTTCATTAGTTAAGGGGGACATATGCCATGCTGCTTGTTTTGGACATCGGCAACACAAATATAACCGTAGGACTCTTTGACGGCGACTCGCTCACGGGACACTGGCGGCTCTCCTCGCTTGAGCAGACGGAGGACGAAGCCGGGCTTTTGTTGTTGAACCTGCTGCGCGACAACGGTGTTTCAAAAAACGGGATCGCGGGCGCGATTCTCTCGAGCGTCGTTCCAAGGCTTGAGGAAGTTTGGAGATGCGCAATCCGCGAGTATCTATGCATCGATCCATTCGTCGTCACTCCCAAAATTGACCTGGGAATAAAGATCGATATGCCCAATCCGAACGAGATTGGCGCGGATAGGCTTGTCAATTCGGTCGCCGCGGTCGCCAAATACGGCTGCCCGCTGATCACCGTCGATCTCGGCACCGCCGTCACGCTCGACGTCGTCTCCGCCGAGGGCGCTTACATCGGAGGCGCTATTGCGCCCGGGCTGGCGGTCAGCATGGCGACGCTCTTCTCCAAAACCGCAAAGCTGCCTCAGGTCGCCCTCACCGCCCCCGAGCGCGTAATTGGTCGCGACACAAGGAGCGCGATTCAGTCGGGGATCGTCTACGGCTATGTCGGGTTGGTCGATTCGCTCGTCGAGAGAATTTTCGCCGAGCTCGGCACGGTCACGCCCGTAGTCGCGACAGGCGGACACGCGGAGATTTTGGCGAAACAGTCAAAGACGATCACGTGGATTGAGCCGTGGTTGACACTCGACGGGCTTCTTATCTTATACAAACGATTTACGGATAATGGACGCTGATATGGCCGAAGGGTTTATCGTCGGCGGAGTGCCCACAGAGTCGCGTATCTGGCTCGCGCCTCTCGCCGGGGTCTCAACGAGGACATTTCGCATGTTTCACCGAAAAATGGGCGCTGGGCTGACGCATACCGAGATGGTGAGCGCAGTCGGCCTTTCTTACAACAACCGAAAGACGCAAGACCTGCTGGGCGACGATTCCGAGCCGGGGCCGCTGGCGCTCCAGCTCTTCGCGCCAGACGCGGACAGTCTGATGCGCGGCGCGGAGCTTGCCGCACGGGCGCGTAAGTTCGACGCGCTCGAGATCAACATGGCTTGTCCGATGCCTAAGGTGACGAAGAAGGGTTCAGGCTCGTGCCTCATCGGCAGGCCCGAGACAGCCGCGGAGATGACCCGGCGGCTGCGCGCTTTGGGCTTTCCCGTCTGGGTCAAAACACGCATCGCCGACCCCGGCAAACACCCGCTGACCACGCGCGAATTTTGCGCGATGCTCGCGGACGCCGGAGCGGACCTGCTGATGCTCCACGGGCGCACTCCCGCCCGGCGTTACGAAGGACACGCGGATAAGGCTGCCGTATGCGCGGTTGCGAGGTCTCTTTCCGTACCTCTTTTCGCGAGCGGCGACTATTACTCACCAAAGGACGCGCGCGAATATCTTGACGGGGGCTGCGCCGGTGTGCTTGCCGCGCGTGGCGTGCTGCGCGACGTCTTTCTCATCCCCAAGACGCTCGCCGCGCTCGGACGTGAGACGCCAGGCAAATATGTAAATCCAACCGTGTCAGACCAAATCGACGCCTTGATCGAGATCGGACGCGCGGGTGTCTCACACGAGGGAGAATCCTTCACGCTGGTGCTCGCTCGCAGAATGCTGGCCGGGCTGTTTAAAAATTTTCACGGAGCGTCCGCGATCAGACAAGCTTGCGCCTCATGCCGAAAGTGGGATGAATTAGAAGAAAAACTGACAGGGCTGCGCCGAGAATTTGCCGGGGAAGCGCAAGGCAACGCCGGTCGTATGGATTTTTAGGAAGCGATAGAGTAAAATACCGAATAAGTTGTGCTTTATCCCGAGAGGAGTAGTTATCATGGTTGAAGATATCAAAAACCCCGAAGCCGCGAGCGAAATGCCCGAAGAGGAGATATTTCGTCAAAGAAAAGAAAAACTCGAACGCCTCCGCGGCGAAGAGGGCTACGACCCTTACGTAAACGATCACTGGGATTGTGAACAGACCCTCGCTTACATTCGCGAACGTTACGCGGATCTTGCGATAGATGAAGATTCTTCGGACAGGCTCTCCGTCGCGGGCAGGATTATGACGCTGCGCAGACACGGTAAGGCAGCCTTCGCCAACCTCGCCGACGAAGACGGACAGATGCAGCTATATTTCCAACACGACATTTTGGGCGAGGAAGCCTATACATTCTTTAAGAAGTGGGTGGACGCGGGCGACATCTTGGGTGTAAAGGGCGTTCCTTTCAGGACGCAGCGCGGCGAGCTCTCGATCAAGGTCACCGGGTTCACGCTTCTCTCCAAGTCCCTGCGCCCGCTGCCCGAGAAGTGGCACGGGTTGAAGGACGTCGAAGTCCGCTATCGCAAGCGCTACGTCGATCTGATCGCCAACCCTGAGGTGCGCGATATTTTCCGCAAGAGAGCCGCGATCATCAAGACTTTCAGGCGCGTGCTCGAGGATAACGGCTCGCTCGAGGTTCAGACGCCGATCCTCTCGACCATTGCGGGAGGCGCGAACGCGCGCCCGTTCGTCACGCACCATAACACGCTTGACATCGACATGTACCTGCGTATTGCTACGGAGCTTCATTTGAAGCGCCTCATCGTCGGCCAATTCGGGCGAGTCTACGAGATCGGGCCGAACTTCCGCAACGAAGGCATGGACACGCGCCACAATCCCGAGTTTACCGCGATGGAGGTCTACTGGGCGTTCGCCAGCTACCGCGATATGATGGACTTAGCCGAGCAGCTGATCGTCGCTTGCGCGGACGATCTGGGCAGCCGCAAGATCGTCTACCAGGGGAAGGAAATCGACCTGACCCCGCCCTTCAGACGGGCGACCATGGCGGAGCTTGTTCTTGAAGAAACAGGCGCAGACTTCCTGAACATCACCGATCAGGAAGCGCGTAAGCTTGCCCGCGAAAACCACATCGACATCATGAAGAGCAGCACGCGCTATGACATCCTGCCGCTCTTTTTCGAGCATTTTGTGGAGGAGAAGCTGATTCAACCGACGTTTGTCTTCGGACACCCGACTGTTATTTCGCCGCTCTCCAAGCGCAGCAAAGAAAACCCGGACGTGACCGACCGCTTCGAGCTTTTCATAAACGGCTGGGAGTTCGCCAACGCGTTCAGCGAGCTGAACGACCCGATCGATCAGCGCGAGCGCTTCATGGATCAGGTCAAACGGAAGGACGAAGGGGATGAGGAGTCGCATCCGTTCGACGAGGATTTCGTGAACGCGCTCGAGTACGGCATGCCTCCCACAGGCGGAATGGGCGTGGGCATCGACCGCACGGTCATGCTGCTGACCGACTCGAAGAGCATACGCGACGTCATTCTCTTCCCGACCATGAGGCCGCTTTAACACGGAAACGCTCATGGATTTTGAGACGTCAGCGAGACGAGCGGAGGAGCTGCGCCGCGAACTCGCAAGGCACGCATATCTTTATTATGTAATGGACGCCCCGGAGCTCGCGGACCACGAATACGACGCGATGATACGCGAGCTTGATTCGATCGAAAAAGCGTATCCCGAGCTGCTCACGCCGGACTCGCCGAACGCCGGGGTGATGGGCGAGCCGCGCGGGGAGTTTCGCAAGGTCATCCATGCGCATCCGATGCAAAGCCTGGACAACGCGCTCAATATGGAGGAGCTTCGCGCCTTCTGTGAACGCGCGGCAAAGGCGATGAACCGCGAGGATATAAACGGCGTAGAATGGGTGTGCGAGCCAAAGATCGACGGCCTCGCCGTATCGCTTGTCTACGAAAACGGCCTTCTGCGAACCGCTTCGACGCGAGGCGACGGCGTAACCGGCGAGGACGTCACGCAGAACGTCCGCACGATACGCTCATTGCCGCTTCGGCTGCAAGGCGCACCCGACGGGATAATCGAGGTGCGGGGGGAGGTTTGCATGGCGCGCGAGGACTTCGCGGAGCTCAACAGGGCGCGCGAGGAGGCCGAGGAACCCCTCTTCGCCAACCCGCGCAACGCCGCCGCGGGAAGCCTGCGCCAGCTCAACCACCACGTCACGGCGGCGCGCAGGCTTAAGATATTCTTGTATTACATACAGGACGCGGCGCAGTACGGGGTCAAGAGCCAGCGGGAGCTGCTCGAGCGCCTTCGGGCGTGGGGCTTGCCTACACAGCGCGACATGGCGCTGTGCACCGATCTCAAGCAAATCGAAGAATTCCTGACGCTGTGGGGTTCGAAGCGTTTCGCAAACTCCGTCAATACGGACGGCGTAGTGCTGAAACTAAACGACATCAGCCTGCGCGAGACACTGGGCAGCACGGCGAAGGCACCTCGGTGGGCGGTGGCGTATAAGTTCCCCCCCGAGGAAAAGCGCGCGAAAATTCTTGATATAGAGATATCCGTCGGCAGGACGGGCGCGTTGACGCCGACAGCGGTTCTTGAGCCTGTTCAACTTTCGGGTACGACCGTGCAGCGCGCCAGCTTGCACAATCAAGACGAAATCGACCGCAAGGACATCCGCATAGGCGATGTCGTCTGGGTACACAAAGCAGGGGAGATTATACCGGAGATTTTGCGCGTCGATCTCGGGGTGCGCGGCGATGGCAGCACACCATACCAAATTCCGCTCGTCTGCCCCGTGTGCGGCTCCGCCGCGGTTCGCCTGCCGGAGGAAGCGGCGCTTCGCTGCCCGAACAAATCTTGCCCCGCCCAGCTGCAGGAGGAGCTTCTTCATTTTGTCTCGCGCCCCTGCATGGATATAAACGGTATGGGCGAGAAATTAATAGCGAAGCTGACCGCTGGCGGAATATTGCGCGGCGCGGCGGATATTTACGAGCTCTCCGCGGATCTGCTTGGGAATCTCGACCGAATGGGCAAAAAATCCGCGGCGAAGCTGACCGGCGCGATCGAAGCCTCGAAGAGCAGGCCGTTTCCCGCGGTCTTAAACGCGCTCGGCATCCGCAATGTGGGCAAGAAAACCGCCGCGGATATCGCCTTACACTTCCGAAGCATGGACGCCTTAATAGCCGCGAGCGCCGAAGATCTGGCCGCCGTTGACGGAGTGGGAACAGTAGTCGCCGCCTCCGTAAAGACGTACTTCAGCGACCCGAACAACATGGCGGCCGTGCAAAAGCTGCGCGAGGCCGGTGTGCGCATGACGATGGGCGAGGATGGAACCGCCGTATCACAAACATCGGATGTTTTCGCCGGTAAAAAAATGGTCTTTACCGGCGAACTGTCCTCAATGACGCGCGCGGAGGCGGAGGAACTGGCCGTCTCTATGGGCGCGCAGATTGCCGGAAGCGTCAGCAAAAAAACAAGCCTCGTAGTTGCGGGCGACAGCCCCGGAAGTAAATACAACAAAGCTCTCAGCCTCGGCGTCCCTGTGTGGGACGAAGGCGAATTTCTGCGGCGGCTGGCCGAGGCGGGGCATAAAATTGGGGGAATATAACTTTGAAAATGTCCGTTGACAGAGATATAACACTGAAAATGGCGCGGGCGGCACAGTTGCGCATCGAGCCCGAGGAAGTCGACGCCATGACTGAAAGCATCAACGAGCTGTTGTCGATTTGCTCCCTCGTGGGTGAGCTGGACTGCACAGACACGCCCGACTTCGTCTGGAGGATGCGCAAATTGCCGTCGCGGCGCGAAGACGAACCGGGCGAATGGGCGGATCGCGAGCGCTTCAAAAGCGAAGCGCCGACCATCGAGGGTGACTTTTTCAGGGTTCCCCGCATCTCGTCGGAGGGTTGATCGATATGAGACTCTGCGAATTGACCGTAAAAGAAATCGCCGATGGAATCCGCGCAAAGCGTTTCAGCGCGGAAGACGCCGTCAAAGCCTGCTTATCGCGCATGGGGACCTGTGATGAGACCGTAAACGCCTGCATCACGGTGACAGGCGACCGCGCGCTCGAAAGAGCAAAAGCCATTGACGCGAGGATTGCCTCGGGAGAAGACGCGGGACCGCTCGCCGGGGTTCCGTATGTAGTTAAGGACAACTTCTGCACGCGCGGCGTGCGCACAACCTGCGGAAGCAAGATGCTCGAGAATTGGGCCCCGACGTACGACGCGACGGCAATCCGCTGCTTGGACGAATCGGGAGCAATTATGCTCGCAAAGACGAACCTTGACGAGTTTGCGATGGGCAGTTCGACAGAGACTTCGATCTTCGGGCCAACCAGAAATCCGCGCGACTTGGACAGAGTTCCGGGCGGCAGCAGCGGCGGCAGCGCGGCGGCGGTCGCCGCGGGCTACGCGCCTCTCGCGCTGGGCTCGGACACCGGCGGCTCGGTTCGCCAGCCCTCCGCCTTCTGCGGAGTACAGGGCATGAAGCCCTCCTATGGCCAGATCAGCCGTTTCGGCGTCGTCGGCTACGCCTCGTCGCTCGACCAGGTCAGCCCAATTGCCCGCAGCGTCGAGGATCTTGCGTGCGCGCTCGAGGTACTCGCGCGTCCCGACCCGAACGACACCACCTGCGACGCTTACGGCAGACCCAAGTTCACGGACGCTCTCTCCCTTCCCGACCTCAAAGGCAAACGCATCGGCGTATTCGAGGGCTTTGAGTCCGAAAAGATGGACAAAGACCTCTACGAAACACTGCAAAAGACCGCAAATCTCTGCAAAGACGCCGGAGCGGCTGTTGAACCCATGGACCTGCCTCTGGCCGTGCGCTACGGCGTGGCGACCTACTACGTGACCGCGCTCGCCGACGCCAGCTCTAAGCTGGCATGTTTTGACGGCATGCGCTACGGGACGCACGTAAAGGGTGAGCATCTCTTTGATATGTACACAAACACACGCACACAGGGCTTCGGAGAGGAAGTCCGCCGCCGCATAATTCTGGGCGCGTGCTTGCTCACTGAGGGCTTTTATCAGAATTACTACGCGCCTGCGCTCAAAGTGCGCACGAAGATGATCGAGGAGTTCGACGATTTATTCAGCCGTTTTGACGCGTATCTTTTGCCTGCGTCCCCCTCGATGCCCTACAAGATCGGCATGAAGGAAGAGGACCCGACGCGCTTGTACCTCGGCGATATCTTCACCGTGCCGATCAGCCTCGGCGGACTGCCGGGAATCAGCCTCAACATGGGCTTTACGCCGAACGGGGGGCTGCCTCTTTCCGTACAGCTCGTCGGGCCGCGCTACGGCGACGCCGAGCTGCTGGGAATCGCTGCGGTTATCGAAAGAGCGACGGGCAGGCCGCAAATCGCTTCGTTAGGGGAGGTTGCGTAATATGAAACGGCCCATCGTCATCGGCTTGGAGGTTCACCTCCAGCTGAACACAAAGACCAAGCTGTTCTGCTCGTGCTCTACCGATTATATCGGCAAGCCCGCCAACAGCAACGTATGCCCGATCTGCCTCGCCGTTCCCGGTTCTTTGCCGCTGCTTAACGACAAAGCGGTCGAGCTGGGGTCGCGCATGGGGCTCGGGCTCAATTGCACGATCCAAAACTACTCTAATTTCCATCGCAAGAATTATTTCTACGCCGACCTGCCCAAGGCTTATCAGATCACGCAGTATGAACTGCCGGTCGCGGTGGGCGGATACATCGACATCGAAACCGGCGGAAAAACAAAGCGCGTGCGCGTACATCACCTTCACCTCGAGGAAGACGCAGGCAAGCTCGTACACCCGACGACGGACGGCAGGCTCACCGGCGCGTCCTACTCGCTGGTCGATTACGACCGCGGCGGAGTACCGCTGTCGGAGATAGTGTCCGAGCCCGACATGTCCGCGCCCGCCGAGGCCAAGGAGTATGTGATCAGGCTGCGCCAAATCGCGCGCTATCTCGACGTATCGGACGGTGAAATGGAGTCCGGCTCGCTTCGTGTAGACGCGAATATCTCCCTTTCCAACCCCGACGGAAGCCTGGGTACGAGAGTCGAGATCAAAAACATGAACTCACTCAAGGCTCTTGAGCGCGCCCTCGAGTATGAAATATCCCGTCAGAACAAGGTTCTGGACGCCGGCGGCAAAATCGTGATGGAAACGCGCCTCTGGGATGACGCGGAAGGCGTTACCAGATCGATGCGCAGCAAGGAGACCGCCTCCGACTATCGATATTACCCCGAGATGGATCTCGCGCCCGTAGTAATCACGGATGAGGAGATCACGCGCTACAAAAGGGAGATGCCTGAGCTGCCATGCGAGAAACGCGCCCGCTTCGCGGAGGAATTCGGCCTCACCGGCGAAGAGATTGAGATCCTCACCGAGCAAAAGGAACTGGCTCAATATTACGAGAAAGTCGTCGCCGCCGGCGCGCCGCCAAAGCGCGCCGCGAACTGGATACGCATGGAGGTGCTGCGCGTTCTCAACGCGCTCGGCAAGAATATCAGCGGCTTCACCGTCAGCGCCGAGACTTTGGCGGCGCTGGTCGCAAAAGTTGACCGCAAAGAACTCTCCAGCACCGTGGCAAAAGACATTCTCGATTTGCTTTTGAGAGAAAGCGTCACGCTCGAGGACGCCATTGCCCGCTGCGGAGCGGGCGGCTGTGCTCTGACCGGAGACGCGCTCAATGATACGATCTTAAAAATCATGGAGTCTCAGCCCGATGTTGTCGAGGCTATCAGATCCGGACAGGACAAAAAGAACGCAAAAACCAAGTTTCTCCAAGGGCTTGTCATGAAGGAAACAAGAGGTCAGGCGGACCCCAAAGAGGTCGCAGCGTCTCTTGAAGAACTGTTGAAGAAATAAACGCAAGAAGCCCATAAAATCAAGCCATCGGCATTGACGAAGCAGTGCTTGGAGCGTAAAATAAGTCGGCTTTACAGAACGCTTGCCGGAGGTCACAAACGCCAATCGGCTACCTCGTGGGGCAGCGAGAGGAGGAAACAGATTCATGTATGCAGTAGTGGAAGCAGGCGGGAAGCAGTACCGCGTTAACGAGGGGAACCGTATTCGTGTCGAAAAGTACGATGTGGAGGTCGGTTCGGTCATCAGCCTTGACAAGGTTTTGCTTCTGGGGAAAGACGACGGTGCCGTCGTCGGTTCACCATATGTGAGCGGCGCAACCGTCACGGCAAAGGTTACGGGGCACGGCAAGGAAGATAAAGTTATCGTCTTCAAATACCGCCGTAAGAAGAACTATCGCCGTTTCAGAGGACACAGGCAGCAGTACACGGATCTTACCGTAGAATCCATCAACGCCTGATCCGGAGGCGTCGCGGCGATATGATGCATGTGACCGCAAGGCGTGATGCCAACGGCATCTTTTCACTCTCCGCCGAGGGGCATACGGGTTATGCGGAACGAGGTTCCGACATCGTCTGCGCTTCGGTTTCCGTTCTTATGCAGGCTCTGCAGGTCGGATTACAGGATGTGCTGAATATAGACAGCCTGGAGGTCGAATCAGAACCCCCGGTGCCGCGCATGGCTTTTTCGTGGGACAGTCAAAACGAAGATGGACAAATTATTGCGGAGACCGTGTTTCAATCGCTCGCGGCAGTGGCGAATTCTTATCCGGATTTTGTGACGGTAACAGAGGAGGAAATATAAACATGATTAGGACCTTCGATATTCAGTTTTTTGCCCACAAGAAGGGGCAGGGGAGCAGCTCCAACGGGCGCGACAGCAATCCCCAGTATCTCGGTTTGAAGCGCAGCGACGGCCAGGCGGTGACGGCGGGCACGATCATTGTCCGTCAGCGCGGCACTAAGATTCATCCGGGCAGAAACGTAGGCAAGGGCAAGGACGACACGCTGTTTGCCCTCTCGGATGGCAAGGTTTCGTTCCTCACCAAGGCGGGGCGAAAAGTTGTAACGGTTGTTGCGCATAACTTCGCCGAATAATACCGAACGAAGAGGTATCAACTGGGGGGCCCGGTGTATCCCGGCTCCCTTGTTGTATTGTGCCGACATCCAAGTCATGGAGACTGATTTATGAAATTTGTCGACTTATTATCTATATCTGTCGCGGGCGGCAGGGGCGGAAACGGTTGCATGAGCTTCCGGCGAGAGAAGTTTATCCCAAACGGCGGCCCTGACGGAGGTAACGGCGGCAGGGGCGGAAATGTCGTCCTCGAAGCCGCTTCCAATCTGCAAACGCTGGCGGATTTTGAACACCGCAGGCGGTTTGTGGCGGGCAACGGCGACCACGGGCAGGGAAACGCCAGAAACGGCAAATCCGGTTCGGCGGTCGTCTTGTACGTGCCGTGCGGCACACTCGTCTACGACGCGGAGACCGGCGACGGACTCGCCGATCTTGTCGAACCGGGCGACCGATTTTTGGCGGCGCGCGGCGGCAGGGGAGGCAGGGGCAATCGCGTCTTCGCAAGCTCGCAGCGGCGCGCGCCCAGGTTTTCCGAAAAAGGGGAGCCGGGTGAGGAGAGGCGTCTGCGCCTCGAACTAAAGCTGATTGCCGACATCGGCCTGATCGGCTTGCCCAACGCCGGCAAATCAAGCATCCTTGCGGCTGTATCAAACGCGTCGCCAAAGATCGCCGATTATCCTTTTACGACGCTTTCGCCCAATCTGGGCGTGATATTTACCGACGTTGAAGCCGTCGTACTCGCCGACATCCCCGGATTAATAGAGGGCGCCAGCGACGACAAAGGGCTCGGGCTCGCGTTTCTGCGCCACGTAGACCGCACGCGCCTGCTGTTGCACGTGTTGGACCTCGCTTCCGGCGATCCCGGAACAATTCAAAACGATTGGCGTGTGGTCAGAGAAGAAATGCGCCTCTACGACCCCGATCTCGCGCAGCGTCCGTCGATCGTCATAGGCAACAAGACCGACCTGTGCGATGACGCGCCGGCGCTTGCGGCCGACCTGGGCGCATTCTTCGCGGAGTACGGCTATGCTTTCGAGACGGTCAGCGCGCTCACCGGAGACAATATTGACGCGCTCGTACAAAGGATCATAGATTTCTCGCGCGAGCATCCGCGGCCTCACAGCGACGTCAGGCTCTTCGCCTCAATACCTGACGGAGACGAACAACCGCTTAACCCGCGCAGGAAGGTCAAGATTCAAATCGTGTCTCTTCCGGACGGCAGCTTTCGGGTTCTTCAACCGCAGATGGAAAACGCTGCGGAGCGTTACGACCTCTCGCAGCCGGAGAATCAGGCGCGCTTTACCCGTCTGCTCCGCAAACACAAGGTCGAGGAGTTGCTGGCGGAGGCAGGCGCAAAGCCGGGGGCTTCGGTCTCCATCGGTCAAATGGAGTTCAACTTCTGGCCGGATGAAACGATGCCGGACATAGACGACAGCAGAAAGGATCGCGGCGGAGATGGACGGGAATAAACGCCGCATCGGCCTAATGGGCGGTACCTTCGATCCTATTCACCTGGGGCATCTTCTGGCTGCGGATGAAGCGCTTCGTGTGCTGGCGCTGGAGAGGGTGATTTTTCTGCCGACGGGAACCCCACCGCACAAGCATTATGAAAACATGGCCTCCGCGGAGGACAGATACGCGATGGCGATTCTCGCGACAGGCGATAACCCTTATTTCGAGGTTTCGCGCGTCGAGACGAGCCGCGGCGGCAACAGCTATACAAAGGACTCTTTGCTGACGCTCCGCTCGCTCTGCCCTGACGCCGATTTTTTCCTCATCGCCGGTCTTGACAGCGTGATAGATATGCCGAACTGGAGAGATCCATATGATATATGCCGCCTTTGTACCGTGGTCGCGGTTCCGCGTCCCGGTTACAACGCCGCAAAATTGACTGAGCTGCCCTCGCAAATTCGCGAAAAATTATTTACACTTAACGCGGTCATGCCGGATATATCCGCTACGGATATAAGGGCGCGAGTCGCGCGCGGCGAGAGCGTCCGCTACAGGATTCCTCTGCCGGTTGAGACTTATATTAAAAAACGCAGCATTTATGCCGCCTCGGGTGGTGAACGTTTATGAGTTGGAAAACCTTGATCTTTGCGTCGATTTTGGCGTCTTTTGCGTTCGGAGCAGGCGCTTATACAAGAATGAATCACTTTGATTTTTCCTATAAGCAATCGGCGGAGCTCGCAGCGGCGCTGAAATCGCAGAACCGTGTTTTAAAGCCCTCCGAGGAAATCACTCTCAAGGGGCGCCTCAATGTTTTGCTGATAGGCGAGGACAACGTAGAAAATTCGCGCCGTTCGGACACTGTATCGTTTGTCACGGTTGATCTTGACAACCGCAACATCAGGGTTCTGTCCCTGCCGCGCGATACCCGCGTGGCTATCCCGAAGCACGGGACGCAGAAACTGAATCACGCCTTCGCCTACGGACGAGAGGACCTCTTGCGCGCAACGGTTGAAAATTTCCTGGGAACGCCTGTGCACTATTATGTCAAGGTTGATTATGACAGCTTCCCGGCGTTGGTGGACTTAATCGGAGGCGTCGATATCTTCGTTGGAAAAGCGATGAAATACAGAGACAAGCGCGGAGGCCTTAATATCGATATTCCCGAGGGTAAAAACCACATGAATGGCAGAACCGCGCTCGAGTACGTCCGTTTCAGGAAAGACGCAATGGGCGACATCGGCCGCCTCAACAGGCAGCAGCAATTTTTAAAAGCCGTGCTGCACAAAATTCATGAACCGGCCAACCTTACGAATATCGCCGCGCTCTCACGCGGTATCTCTGACACACTGGCGACGGACATGCCGCCCAGTTTGACGCTCCAACTCTGCCTGCTGGTAAAAAAGCTCGACAAACAACCGAACAATATATTCTTCAAAACATTGCAGGGAGAGCCTCGAATGATCAATAAACTGAGCTATTGGGTCGCCGATCCCTCGGACGCGGCGTCCTTCCTTAACGCAACGGCCGACGAACTGGTCTCCATGGATCGGGAAGCCCGCGTCGCCTCGGCAAAAAGGCGAAATTACGCCGCTGTGACGACAGCCGAAGACTTTCCTTCGGATGATCCGCTCAAACCCGCTTCGGAGGGTGAATGAGAGTGAACTGGAAAACTCTGATCATTGCCTCGTTAATAGCTTCTTTTTCGTTTGGAGTCGGCGCGTACGTCCGTTTCCACAGCATATCAGCGCCGGCGAGCGGCGCGGATCCGGCGATAGACACCGCATCAGGCGACAAACAGCCCGACAGGGATGTCATCACTGTAAAAGGGCGCATTAATATTCTCTTGATCGGCGAGGACAACGTGGACGCGTCGCGCCGTTCGGACACCGTCGCGCTGATTGCGCTCGACATCGACAACCGCAATATACGCGTGCTCTCCTTGCCGAGAGACACGCGCGTCCCGATTCCCGGACACGGACAGCAGAAGTTGAATCACGCGTACGCTTACGGAAAACATGATTTGCTGCGCCAGACGGTTCAAGATTATCTTGGAACCCCCGTCCATTATTACGTCACGATCAACTACGACAATTTCCCGAAGTTGGTCGACCTGATAGGGGGCGTGGATATTTTTGTCGGCAACGCGATGAAATATCGGGACAGAAAACAAAATCTCAATATCGATATCCCCGCGGGGAAGCAGCATATGGACGGCGAAACCGCCCTGAAATACGTCCGCTTCCGAAAGGACGCGCTTGGCGATATCGGGCGCGTAAGAAGGCAGCAGCAGTTCCTCAAGGCGTTTTTGCACAAGGTCTATGAACCCGCCAACTTGGCAAATTTCGCGTCTCTGGCGCGGCAGATCACGGATACGCTCAACACGGACATGCCGCCGAGCCTGACGCTGCAGATCTGTTTGTTCGTAAAGAAGCTCGACAAAGAAACCAACAGAGTTTTCTTCTCAATGTTGCACGGCTACCCTGAGACCATTGACGCTCTCAGCTATTGGATCGGCGATCAACGCTACGCGGCTCGCTTTTTAAACGCGTCGCTCGACGGTTTGGTATCGATGGATATTGAGACGCGCGGATCGAGTACGGCGGCAGTGACTACGGCTGAGGACTTCTCTTCGGAGCGCGACGGCCCCGCCCGCGGCATAAGCGCGGACGCGCCTTCCCCGGAGGACATTATGTCCATTGTCACGAGCATCCCGGAGGCGGTTTCTGTTCTGAACGGAACCGGCAAGGCCGGCATCAGCCAAAGGGTCGCCGAGCACCTGCAAAAAATGGGTGTGGACGTTGTCTACACCGGCAACGCGAAGCACTTCGATTACAGAACCACGAACGTGATTTACCCGGAAAAAGCGGGGGGGGCTACTGTCAAGACCGCGCAGCTACTGGCCAAGCTTTGCGGCGTAAGCCCAACTCTCACCAGGAAGAACGCCTTGGCGGTACACCCTTCATTGATCGTGGGCCATGATTACGAAAAGCTGTTAAAACGCTTGCAAAACAGCTACGTCTCGGATAATTGAGGGAGGTGCAATATGACGAGTATTACGACGCGGGAATATATGCCGATTATTGAAGCGCTGCAATCCAAACACGGGCAGGACATATGCCTTATCGACCTAAATGAAGTCTCCGGTTTTGCAGACGCGTTTATTATTGCCACGGCGCGCTCGGAGATCAACGCTCACACTCTGCGCGACGCAGCCGAAGAAGCGTTGGATTCGATGGGGCTGACCTATAAAATCGAAGGGGAGACAAGCGCCCGCTGGTGTCTGATTGACGCCGGCCACATCGTCATTCACATATTCAGCCGCCTCGGACGCGAGTTTTACAACCTTGAACGTCTATGGGGCGACGCGCCGACCCAAACCTTCGAAAGCTCCGAATAACACCCCAAAAATACAACCAACAACGGCGGCGTCTGAACGTGAGACCAAGAGGCTGCCGTTGTTGCTTTAAAGACAGGGGATAGTCCGCTTTGAATGAAAAGACTGTTTTTCAGCTTATGGCCGCGGGCGGTACGGATCTGCATATTGAAACCCCCTGCGGAGGCGGAGGCACTTGCGGGAAGTGTAAAGCGATTGTCTCAAACCCCGCCTCCGCGCCCAATGAAACAGAACTGCGTTTTCTGTCGGACGAAGATATAAAGCTGGGTGTGCGCCTCATCTGCCAATGCTATCCCAACGCTGACTCTGTCGTGACCGCACAGAAAACCGAACAAACCGATCAAATCTTGAGCGACGCTTTGGACTCGCCGCTTCACATCAGCCCGTCAATCAGGAAAATCTACTTAGGCGGCAATATATGGGAGAATAGCAAGCGCGACGGCGCGAGATCCCTGACTGAGCTTCTTGAGGAAACCCTGGAGATTGAGGCCCTTAACGTCTCGCTGCCCGTCTTTCGTGATTTAAGCGGTTTTTTGACAGGCAACCACAGCCCTTTGCCCGGCGTTACCGTATTGCTGAGAGGTGATAAGTTGCTCGGCGCGGAAGAAGGGGATACCACGGGCGAATTATACGGCGTCGCGGTCGATATCGGCACAACAACGGTGGCCGCGTACCTTTTGAACTTGGCGACAGGGGAGGTAGTCGGCGTCGCTTCCTGTTTAAACCCGCAGATTCAGCATGGAGCCGACGTTGTCGCGCGCATCGCTTACGCCTCTGAAGAAGCGGAGAACCTCACCCGTCAGAGTGACGAGATCATCGGCGCGATAAACAAGCTGGCAGGCGAGTTGGCGGAAGGCGCGGCGCTTTCAAGAGAGCGGATTCTGCACGCTGTAATCACAGGCAACACTACGATGGAACACCTCGCGCTCGGCATTTCTCCCCGAGATATCGGCATAGCGCCGTTTTTGCCGGGATTTCGCTTTCTCCTCACACAAGACGCGCAAGAGGCGGGGATAGCTCTCCACCCGCGAGCCGGGCTGGATTTATTGCCGAATATATCCGGGTATATCGGAGGCGACACTACCGCCGGAGTCTATTATTCGCAGATGGCCATGTCTGAGGACATATCCCTGTTGGTTGATATTGGCACAAACAATGAGGTTGTGATCGGCAATAAAGATCGCATACTGGCTTGTTCCACCGCCGCGGGCCCGGCCCTGGAGGGTGCGAGGATCTGGCAGGGAATGCGGGGGACGGCGGGGGCAATCGAGCGCGTGAAAATCCGCGATGGGAAAGTGCTGACAACCGTCATCGGCGGAGGCAAGGCGCTCGGTATCTGCGGCTCCGGCGTGATCGACGTTTTGGCGGAAATGCTGGAAAACCGCATTATTGACCCCGGCGGCAAAATCCAAAAAACAAACGATGACGAAAGGCTGGCGAGCTTGATCGGAAGAAACGAAAAAGGACAGCTGTGCTTTCAAATCTCCAAGGATGTCGTATTTTCACAAAAAGACGTGAGAGAGGCGCAGCTGGCAAAGGCTGCCATAGGCTTGGGAATAGCGGTTTTGCTGGAAGAGGCGGGCATAAAACCCGGGGACGTTTCGCGGCTTTATCTGGCCGGCGCGTTTGGAAACTATATCGATATAGATAACGCGATCAAGATCGGGTTGCTTCCGCCGCTTCCGAGGGAACGAATCATACCTCTGGGCAACGCGGCCGGCAAGGGAGCGTGCGCGGCGCTGCTAAACACACAAGCCTTGAGCGCCATGCGCGATATCGCCCGAAGAGCGCGTCATATTGAACTGACCTCCGCGCCAAATTTCATGGACGCGTTTATGTCCCGCTTAGCCTTTAAACGGACAGACATTTAAAAACTGCGCTAAGTGCGCCCAACGCCACACAATCGGGTCATTGGCAGGGGTGGTGTTGGGAGTTTTAAAAATGTCTTATAATTGCACTTATGTCCAGCGAATCGCGTTATCAGACTGCGGAGGTCAAGATTTGTTCAAAAGAATCCACTTCTAAAGACGCGCCTCCGATCAGCAATCCGTCGATATCGGGCTGCGCCAAAAGACCGGAGCTGTTGTCGGGTTTGACAGAACCGCCGTAGAGAACGCGAATCTCTTGTGAAATATGCGCGCCGAATTTTTTCTCCGCGATCGATCTGATAAACTTGCACGAGAACTGAGCGTCTTCGTTGGTCGCCGTTTTTCCGGTTCCAATCGCCCAAACAGGTTCATAGGCAATCACGACTTTTTCCGCGATCTCAAACCCGGTTAAGCTTCGCAGCGCGCTCTCCAGCTGATTTTGGAGGACTGACTCCATATTGCCCGTTTCGCGCTCGACAAGCTGCTCGCCAACGCAAAAGATCGGAAGCAACGACGATCTCAAAACCGCCTGCATTTTTTTCCCGAGAAGCTCGTTGCTCTCGCCGAAAATGTGGCGTCTTTCGCTGTGGCCGATAATCACATACTTGCATGAAGCTTCGCTCAGCATATCAAGCGATATTTCGCCGGTATAAGCTCCTTTTGCCTCGTAATGCGCGTTTTGCGCGGATATTGCGATCATATTCGATTTTCGCGCGCCAATGGCGTACGCGATTGACATAAACGGCGGCGCGACCACTATCTCAACTTTGCCGCCTTTGACGGCCTTCGCCACCTTCTGACCTGCGCCGTCTGTATCAAGCCAGGTTTCTAAATTTTGTATAAAATCGTTGGTAGCTCTGATTCCGTTGTTCATTTTCCAGTTAGCGGCGATCATTTTTGTTCTCATATTATCACTCCCCTTGTTATCGCTTTAATCAAAGTCCGCGCTGCTTCGTCGGCTTTATGATACCACAACGGGCGGGTTTTCAGTCTTCGCCGTAGACGAAGAGAAATCCCGCCCGTATTATAATTCGTTGTGTGATGGCTTTGTTAGGCGATGATGTACGGCTCTACGCCCGGAAGCACTTTGCCCTCAAAAAACTCCAGGCTTGCTCCCCCACCGGTTGAGACGTGGGACACCTTGTCCTCGAAGCCGAATTGCGCGATCGCGGCCGCTGAGTCTCCCCCGCCGACCACCGTAAACGCGCCGTTTTGGGTAATGCCCGCCAATTCCCCCGCAATCGCCAGCGTACCGTTCGCGAACGGCGGCAGCTCAAAGACGCCCATAGGCCCGTTCCAAAGAACTGTCTTGGCGTCCGCGAGAGCCGCGCGGAACAGTTCGCTCGTAACCGGGCCGATATCAAGGCCGAGCTGATCCGCGGGAATGGCGTCAGAAGAGACGACAGCGTGAGGCGCGTCCGCGGACACTTCCGGCGCGACCACAACGTCAAGCGGCAACAGGATCTTGACGCCTTTTTCTTCCGCTGATTTGAGCATCGAGACGGCAAAATCAAGCTTCTCGGCCTCGCAAAGGGATTTGCCGATCTCTTTTCCCTCCGCCTTAAGGAAGGTAAACGCCATCCCCCCGCCGATTAAAATCGTGTCCACCGAGTCGAGCATGTTGTCTATAACTCCGATCTTGTCGGATACTTTCGCGCCGCCAAGGATCAGGACATAAGGTTTCTTCGGGTTGTCACGCGCCTCGCTGAGCATGTCGATCTCGCGGATCAGCAAAGGGCCGGCGAAGGACGGCAGGCAATGCGCCACGGCGCGTGTCGAGGCGTGCGCTCGGTGCGCGGCGCTGAAAGCGTCCATTATGAAGACGTCAAAGGGAGCCGCCAGGCGCTTCGCAAAATCGGCATCGTTCTTCTCTTCTTCAGCGTGGAAACGGAGATTCTCCAGAATCAATACGTCCCCGGGGTTCAAGGCTTCCACCGCGCTTGCGGCTTTGTCTCCTACGCATTCTTCCACAAAATCCACCTTGCCCCCGGCCAGCCTTGCCAGCTCGCCCGCAACCGGCGCGAGGCTGTATTTAGGCACGGGAGTGCCTTTGGGGCGTCCGAGGTGCGAACAGAGCGCAATCCTTGCGCCCGCCTCGCGCAGCGCGGCGATCACGGGAAGGTGCGCGCGAATGCGCGTGTCATCGGATACTCCCCCTTCTTTCGTCAGGGGAACGTTCAAATCCACTCGAACAAGAACCTTTTTACCCGATACGTCGTTTGGCGTAAAGGTCTTGAGTTTCATGATTTTTACAGTCCTTTTTTAACCAAAATATCCACCAGATCGACGATACGGCTGCTGTAGCCCCATTCGTTGTCATACCACGACAGAACCTTCACCATATTATCGATGACTGTGGTGTGCATCGGCGCGAAGATCGACGATCGATAGTCGCCTACAAAGTCCATAGAGACAAGATCTTCCTCTTCGTAGCCGAGAATGCCCTTGAGCGCTCCTTCGGAAGCTTCCTTCATCGCCGCGTTGATCTCTTCTTTGGTGGCGGGTTTTTGTAACTCCGCGGTGAGATCAACGACGGAGACGTCCGGCGTCGGCACACGAAGCGCGAAGCCGTTGAGCTTGCCCTTCAGTTCGGGCATAACCTCGGAGATCGCCTTCGCCGCGCCCGTGCCGGTCGGGATGATCGACAGCGCGGCCGCCCTTCCGCGCGAAGGGTTCTTCTTGTGCGGAAAGTCCAGCGTAACCTGGTCGTTCGTATACGAGTGAATAGTGTTCATGAGCCCTTTGACGATGCCGAACTTCTCGTGCAGCACCTTAGCCACGGGTGCCAGGCAGTTGGTTGTGCAGGAGGCGTTGGAGAGAATATGGTGCTTCGCGGGATCGTACATGCCCTCGTTGACGCCGATAACGACCGTGACGTCGTGATTCGTGGCGGGTGCGGAGATGATGACTTTTTTCGCGCCTGCCTCAATGTGTGCCTTGGCTTTGCCTCCGTCGGTGAAACGTCCGGTGCAATCTACGACTACGTCCACGCCCAGCTCTTTCCATGGAAGCTTCGCTGGATCAGGCTCTGCTATCGCTTTGATGCGCGTACCGTTCACCACAAGGGTATCGCCGTCCAGCGTGACTGTCCCCGGAAAACGGCGGAAGATTGAATCGTATTTAAGGAGATAAGCGAGAGATTCGGGCGGTGTGAGGTCGTTGACCGCCACAACTTCAAACTCGTGCTCCTTTCCGCCAAGAAAATATGACCTGAGAGAAAGACGCCCGATACGACCGAACCCATTGATAGCAACCTTGCGCTTAGCCATTATATGTACCTCCTCAGGGATAGTGGATAAGAAACCTCCCACAAGATTCTGTCAAGAGGTTATCAAAAAATACGTAAGTGGTCAACAGAGAAAGACGCCGAGCGGATCGACGCCTTTCCCCGCTTATTTATCGCGAATTCGTTTTCGCGCTATATTGCACTTTAAATATCGTCTCCGCTGAATTTGAGGCTTTCATGAAGCACGCGCAGGAGCTCGCCGAGAGAAATGGCGCTCAGGACGTCTCCGTTCGGGCGGTAGGGCATCACGCCGTCGAAGTATTCCGCCACGCCGCCCATGCAGCCTCTGCGAAGATGAGATGTGAACGGGCGGATGAAAGACCAGCCGATATCCATCGAGTCCGGGTTGTAGCGGAGAAACGCGGAGATAAACTGCCCCAGCAGCCATGGCCACGCCATGCCGCGCACACGCGCCTTTTTCTTTTGGTCGGGGCGTCCCTCCGCCCTGCCCTTGAATTTATCGTGATGCGGATCGAGCGTGCGAAGGCCGTATGTGGTGTACAGCTCGTTCCAGCAGGTCTTGAGCACCTGCCGCCCAAGTTCGTCGCCCAGCACCGGGTAAGGAAGGGACGCCGCCAAAATCGCGTTGGGGCGGATTGCGTCGTCCTTCTTGTTCGTATGCGGGTCAACCCAGTCGTAGAGATAGTGACACGCCTCGTTCCAAAATACTTTTACGAAGGATTCGCGGCACTCGGCTGAGAGCTTCGCGTAGCGGTCAGCGTCGTCCGTCTTGCCAGCAAGCCTCGTGATATTTTCCATCACACAAAGCGCGTTGTACCAGAGGGCGTTTATCTCGACCAGGTATCCCTTGCGGTCCGCGAGCGGTTCGCCGCCCGCGTTGCCGGACATCCAGTGCCATGTTGTGTCGTGGTTGAAATACTTAAGCAGCTTTGTCTCGGCGTCCATCACGACGCCCAGCTTCTCCGGGCCCTCGAGATATTTGTCGGCCAGGCTGATCAGCGCGTCCGCGTTCTCGATATGATTGCCGTATCCCGCCGCGCGTCCGTATTTATCCGCGGCGTACAGAAACCACAGCCCCGCGTCTATCTCATCGAACACAGGAGTATTTGGATACTCAATCGAGCCGGGCATGACGAAATCTCCGGACGCCGCCGCGCCGAACCATTTTGCCAGAATACCCCGGGCGACGTCCTGCCTGCCTGTCGCCAGCGTCAAGCCCGGGAGGCTGATAAAGGTGTCTCTCGCGCGCTCTTCCACCGATGGAAACCCCGAGAATATCGCCGGGGGAACGTC
>Ga0153940_1000153_pt1 | contig 41922 bp, 72 predicted proteins | sample TSNJ024MetaG_FD_104736 | JGI IMG/M metagenome (GOLD analysis project Ga0153940, IMG submission 104736) | Attine ant fungus gardens microbial communities from New Jersey, USA - TSNJ024 MetaG | ecosystem: Host-associated > Fungi > Mycelium > Unclassified | place: USA: New Jersey, Brendan T. Byrne... | reverse complement strand
TGTTAAATTAAAATAATAGCTATATGCGATTAACAAATATGTTTATTAGACCCATTGATTATCACGTGTTCAAGCATCATTTCGAATATTTACAATCAGTACGAATCGGTTCAACTAGCGACAAGCTAGTGACAATTAAATTTTTTCAATCTCCTCTCTTAAAAAAGAAATATCCTTATGCGTGTATACTCTGTCGGTAAGATCGGATATGCTATGCCCCAGCAGTAGCTTTCTTGCCAACGGGTCGCATCCGGCATCACTGAGCATTGTCGAAAATGTGTGGCGGCAATCATGTGCGGTATGGGTATGGTCTATCCCTAAGTCAAGTAATACGCCCTTAAATATCTTTCGATAAACATCATATGTTACGGGCTTGCCATCACGCATCAGCAAACGGCTTCCACCCTCACTATATCGTTTCTCGACTAAGCCAGATATTTTGGGGTGGATTGGCACGGTTCTCCCCTTCCCTGATCGTGTCTTGTTGCCGCCAATCATGGTTTTGTCGGACATGGATATATTGCCCAATGGCATCTTTAAGAGCTCGTTGGCACGCCATCCAGAATAAATAAATATCAATATTGTATCTACGTATGGCTTGTCGATATTATCCCATAATAAGGCGATTTCTGCGGCTATGAAGGGCACTCCTGATTCATCGTCATCCCTTTTATTGATCGTAATGAATTCGGAATAATCCTTATGGATTATGTCAAATTCAAGCGCATATTTAGACGTTTGCCGCATTAGGTTTTTGATGTGCTCCATAGTCGCATGTGACAGGCTGAAATCATCTAATATTCGCTGCATGTCGGCGGCTTTGATGTCTGACATCTTAATATCATGAAGATTCTTGCATTTCTTATATGCCGCCCTTGCACAATCTTCCGAGCTTCGTGACAATTTTTTGTTTTGGTTATTGTACTTCCTCTGATACCAACGGTCATACACCTCCTTAAACGTGATGTCATTTTCGGACGTCATGGGCTTTTCATATTTGATGACTGATGCCCCATTATTCTGGTTGTAGATCACCAGTGCGGTGTATGCGTCCATCCAGTCCTCGAAATACCCGATCGTCTTGTAGATGGGATAGTTTTTCTCATTGAATCCTAGCGTCTTCCTTGCCTGGAACGGTCTCCTCCTGCTTCCCGATAGCGTCACGATGCTGCCAAACCCATTCGGCAACCGTATGTGTTTTTTCGGCTTTTTCTGATTTGGCTCTAATAATAGTGTCGTCATGGCTTGTTTCCCCTTTCTTAATAGGGCTATAAAAATAGCCCGAAACCTTGCGTATAGTGTCGAGCCATGATATAATATGCTTGTCGAGGTATTATATAGGCTCTTGTCTATATAGTTTCCGGAACCGCTTCTGTCATCAGCAGGGGCGGTTCTTGTTTTAATATTATTTCCCCTCTTCCTTATCTAATTTCCTCCTATGTGTTTATTTAATCTTAAATCTGTATCCACAGTTAGAGCAAAAGCAATCATATTTCCCTTTCTTTCCAGAAAATCCGGCAAGCGTGCCAATGCCACCAGTCAATATTGCCCCTCCGATAGCCTTACTGGCAGAAAATCCCTTTCGGTCATTGCCCATTATCTGGATATTTGTGCTTCCACATGAAGGGCAAGACATATGTTTTTTATTTGATATAGATATATTTGTTGTCGGCATATTTGTTGGAGTCATTTTTTGATTTATAATTGCTGACGCTGATTCTTTATAAGTTCCATTTATATTTTTTGATGCAATTGGATTTCCGCATTCTGGACAAAATTTCACTCCATCGATTTTTGTTCCACATTCAGGGCAATATTTCATAGAGCTGCTTTCATTACCTGTCTCTAATATCGCATTGTCATCCTCAATCAGTTGTTGCAAATAATTTCTCGCTTTAAATTTATCGTTTTCATATAAAATATTAAATTCATCCATGTCAATATTGACATTTCTTTCATTTAAGACCTTTAAGGCATCCTCAACGTCTCCGATCAATAATGCATCCCTAACCACATTAAGTGCGCTTGCATGAGGTGCTTTTTCTAACAAGATTTCATATATCTCATCAAGCATTTCTTGATTACTCTTTGAAAAATTAAGTTGATATGGAACGATATTCTGTTTCTTTGTGAAAATTTTTATTGTTCCATTCTTTAACAATGTCGGTTCTTCCTTCGTGATTATAGTGACATCATCAAAAGTGCAATTTTCCTTTATAAATAATTGTTTGATGAAAAGATTGTTCCCATCAATAATTATCTTCCAACCGCCATACCCTTTATATTCTTTTCTTTCCATCCCTTACATCTCCCTTCCATTATTCTTAATATATAAAGATTTTATAAATTTATTTTGTCCTACAGATATCGACAGACAATTATATATAAATATTGTATAGTATTAATGAATCATTTTTTTATAAAAAACTGTTGTACTTATACAATAGAAATGCTATACTTAAACAAACAAATGTTCGAATCACAAGGAGGTACATATTTATGGAAGATGACAAGTTAAGGAAGCTAATTATCAAATTATTGGAGTCAATATCAAACAAAAGGGATTTGGAATTGATCTACGCTTACATAAAAGGCAAAATTGGCTAGGCTTTATGCCTAGTCTTCTTTTTTGCCCTCTGACAGCATGATAGCCATTTTCTCAATTGCTTTCCAGTCATCCTTGTCCAATTGCGACAACATATGTACGAATTTCCTTGCAAAAGGGATGTCATAATCACTTCTTGTAATTTTGGAAGCCCATGTCGTCAACTCTATATCTCTGTCTAATTTTATAAACATTTCCCCTGTGCCAGACCTAAGCCATTCCTCGTTTACATTAAATTCTCTGCATATATCAATTATCACTCGATCAGTTATTGCACGAGTGCCATTCTCTAATGACGAAACATGAGAACGTTTTATCATTATTTTATTGCCAAATTCCTCTTGAGAAAGTTCATAATGATTTCTTATTTTTCTAAGTCTGTTATTCATTGTCTCACCTCCTAATATTACATTAACATATTTAGTGACTCATTGCAACACTTTTCACAAAAAAGTATTTGACAAATGTCTCAAAGAGTAGTATACTTGACTCATAGCAAACAATAAAAGAGGTGATTACGTGGAAACACTAAAAAAAGATGAACGAAAAATTTTGGAGACATTCGAAAAGATCATCCCATCTTTAACAAAAGAAGAACGAGAGCGTTTATTAAGCTTTGGCGAAGGGATTGCTTTTAAAGTTGAGCAGTTGAAGGAAACCGATAACAAGAAGGCAGGATAAGGAGGAAGGCCAGTGGGAATAGGGGAAATAATACGTCAATTAAGAATAGAAAATAAAGAAACTCAGAAACATTTAGCGAATGAATTAGGCGTAAAAAGAGAGACTGTAAACCAATGGGAAAATGGTGCAAGAGATTTAAAAACACAATGTATAATAAATCTTGCAAAACATTTTAATATATCTGCTGATTATCTTCTTGGATTAACAAATATTAAAATTTATCCACATAATGAAAAAGATAAAATAATTGAAGAACTATCACGAAAAGTATTTGATTATGAACGTCAAATAGATAAAGTAAATGAGGTTTTAAAAAGAAAGGGGATAGAATAATGTTAATATCTACCACTAAAATTAGTACAACGCAAGAGAAATATAAATGCAATATAAATAGACATAATAACAATACATTAGAAATTAACAATAGGAGTTCGAAACGTGGAAAATGCAAAAAAAGCAAGAATTAAAAAATCGGAAATCGGATACGGATACGAAAGCATATTTCCAACGCAATTACGGAAATTGCTTGAAAGGCATGGAGTGACACAAGAAACATTGGCAAGGGAACTATGCATATCTAGACAAAGTGTCGCCCAGTGGAAAGATGGTAAAACCATGCCTGATATTTATTATTTAAAGAAAATATCAGATTTCTTTAGCGTGCCATATGAGTATTTATTGGATGGCGTCGAATCTGAAAAAAAAGAAAATGTTGATATAGGGAGATCATTGGGCTTATCCGACGATGCAATAAAGACACTATCAGAAATAAATGAGAGGAATAAAGCAACATGGCAGATGGATACCCTTAATAAGATTATCGGAAATAAAGATTTCGGCTACCTAATAGCTATTACCACGGATTATTCCACTGCTGCAATCATGATACCGGACAAAACGCTTTCCGGTGATAGATTTCCTGTCGGATATAATTCCTACCATAGCGTAAGGTTGATGGATATATTATTCAATTCAATGAACAATACATTCAAGGATATAGTCAAGGAGGCTGTCGGGGCACGGAAGGAAGAGATGGAGGGCGGGAGAAAGGGAGTATCTGAAACAGAAGCGAATAAAAGTGCAGTCACTCAATATGAAAGATCAGAAATCGCAAGAAAAGAATTAGGAGCTACAATAAAGACGCTGTCAAATGAAATGATAGGAATATTAATGGCTAAAGATTTTACATCTTCACAGATGCTGGCAATCCTCGATGAATGCAAGGCTTGCATTATGGACTATAGCGAATTCTTATTGAGTCGAAAAGGATAATTTATGGGAAACTTAAAAACATCCATTAGGGAAGGAAAAACAAACATGACAATATTAGAGTTGTTGATTCCAAATAATCGCATAGTTATTAACAAAAATCTGGCGAGAACAATCGGGCTGCATGAGGCGACCATCTATGGAGAATTAGTTAGTCGGCATCATTATTTTGAAGAACGAAAGGCACTCGATAAAGATGGTTATTTCTACAACACCGTTGATGATATGGAGAACGGAATAACCTTGACAAAATATCAGCAGAGCAAGGCTATAAATAAGCTGATGAAACTCAAATTAATAGATATGACTGTGAAGGGATGCCCTCCTAAGCGATATTTTAAAATCAATCTCGATACCGATATATTACTTGATGTCATCCAAAAGACAACTATAGAATATAGGCGACATCTTGATGATGATTATTAATCACACAAAAATATTTATCAAGGAGGATTAAGGATGGAGCGTATTATGGAATGTCTTTGCCGTGGTAAAGATCGGAAAACATCATGTGCCGGATGCGTGCAATTAAGTAAGTTTTGCCCCGCCGACAGCGATTGCCAAGTGCATCAAATCAGCTATACTGGCGACAAATATCCAAATAATAAAATAGCAAAGTGCTCTAATTATTGTGGGGGGGCACGTTAAAATAATATATGAAAAGATGTAATATAAAAAACATTCATAAGGGAAAGGAAAACAATCATGGAGCTTCAAAAAATCCAGAAATTAACAAAGGACATCAAGCAGTCAGCCAAAAAGCTAGATAAAGCGGAAGCGAGATATCTAGTGGACACATACTATCAATTCCAGAATTACCGCATTGCCGCAGCCGCACAGGTGAGGGCATCTAACGAGTCCGAAGAGCCCAATGAGATCATATCATATGTATTTGATGAACTGAGGACTATTGAGGAGGAGATCAAGAAGACCTTGAAGGTTTACGCCGAAAATGATGAGTCAGGCAAGTGGGCTTTGTCTATAGTGGGAATAGGGCCTGTCTTGGCGGCGGGGCTATTGGCGCATATCGACATCGAAAAGGCACCCACGGCAGGGCACATATGGAGCTTTGCCGGTCTTAACCCCAACACCACATGGGGCAAGGGAGAGAAGAGACCGTGGAACGCTAAATTAAAGGTCTTGTGCTGGAAGATCGGGCAGTCATTCGTCAAGGTCTCCAATCGTGAAAATGACGTTTATGGGCATATTTACAAGGAACGCAAAGAGTTGGAGATGGGGAGAAACGAAGCCGGCGAATATGCGGAACAGGCTAAGAACAAGCTGGCCACCACGAAGATCGGCAAGGATACGGAAGCCTATAAGTGGTACTCAGAGGGTAAGCTTCCACTTGGTCACATACAGCAGAGGGCGGAGCGTTATGCCACAAAGATATTCCTGTCACATCTGCACGAAGTAATGTACATAAATCATTTTGGGGAGAAGCCGCCGAAGCCGTTCGCAATCGAAATATTAGGACATGCGCATAAGATTTATGTTCCTAATTTTTAGTGAATCAAAGCTAATGAGAGTACCAAAAAAGCAGAATGAATCACTGGATGTGAGAGTACCATCAATCTGGAATGAATCACAGTATTAGACAACATCAATTAGCCTGAATGAATCATGACCCGTGAGAGTACCAAGAAATCAGAATGAGCCAATAGATTTGAGAGCACCAATTTTCTTGAATGGATCACGGCGAGCGATAATTACAGATGAAATGAATGAATCATAATACAAGAGAACATCATATTGGTCGAATGAATCACCTAATGCGACAGTATCATGTAAGCTGAATGAATCAATAATTGGGATAGTATCAGGAAGTGAGAATGAATCATCGATGTAGAAAGTATCAATTGCAATGAATGAGCCACGATTTATGAGTGAACCAGAGATATTGAGTGAACAATCAAAAAAAAATTACAAGGAGGTAGCAAAGTGGAAGCGGAAGAAAGAATCAATGAGCTGAAAGAGAAATTAAGTGAAATGGAGACAAGCTACAAAATTTTGCATGATGTTTATTATACCGTAACAAAAGAAAAAGACAAGCTGTATCACCAGAGCAACAGATTAGAAAGACAAAATGACAAGCTTATTGAAATCCTTGAAAAAATATCTAAAGTACTGGGGGGCTAAACAATGCATATGGAGCAGATGACAAGGGAGCTTTTATCGGACGAGAAATTTAAGAAAGATCTTATTGAAGCCATATCCGAAAAAATAGCTAAAGATTGGAAATGCCATGACAAGGACAATCTTATCAAAGCTATAGCCAAAAAGATAGCCAAGATGGCAAAGCCGCCAGAATTTGATGGTGGCAGGATTCCAGTTTATATCGCCGCAAAGATCATGAAGAAGAACCCTAGATTCTTAGAAGATCTGATTGAATCCGGAAAGCTTCCAATCGGCTGTGTGGAAAGGGGAACAGGCGGCAAGAAGGACACTTACATATCACCAAAATTATTTTATGAGTATACAGGGCATATATTCAAATCGGATGAATGGAATAGGAAGCGAAGAAATGCGACAAAAATTTGTTAATCTTTTAAAGTCATTTCAGATCGGGTTTTTGATATCCTACATGCTCATATGCATGGGGATGACAGCTGGCCAAATATCGGACATAAGGGGCGGCATAGGTCTCTATGTATGCCTAGGTGGGATTTGTGCCATGTGGGGCATGATCTGGATAATCTATAAAATTGATGAATGGAGGAAAAGGGATTGTTAGAGATAATGGATATAAAAAAAAGGTCCGACAACAATATACAAAAATGTAATGAGGAAATGAAACAGCAGCTGATTGAACTGTGCGAAGAGGTTGACAGCGAGGAATATTCTGCCAGCTATGATTATCTTGGATATTGTAAACAGTTTGATATATGTGTCCATAAATGGTCTTTAGATAAAGGCTCTTGCCCTGAATGCGAGATAATAGCATGGGTACATTTTGACATGGATACTGAATTTGATCAAGAAAAATATGCGGAATGCCTTGAAATGTTAAACGCACTCATAAAAGGAACCCCACTGCCAGAACAGAGGGATTCAAGTAGTTAAAAAATATTTTATATGTGCATTATAGCACGGAAAGGGAGGAATTGCAATGGACAATATACCCGATAATTATGATCAATTTGTAATATATGATGCAAAAATGGAGAAGTTGGCTAGAGAAGCCGAAATTGAAGCTGATGAAGCCAATTGTGAAGATTCATATTATCAGGAAAGTAAGGGAGATAGAAAATGTCAAAAAATGAGACAAGCGTAATACAGCAAATTAAGATGACACTAGCAAACGAAAGTGTCAAGAAAAGATTTAATGACGTGCTGGGGCAGAAAGCAAATCAATACATGGCAACCATCATAAATGTGGTGAGCGGAAGTCAACAGCTGCAAAAATGCGAAGCAAATTCAATCTTGTCTGCCGCATTCGTGGCGGCAACTTATGATTTGCCAATTGATAGCAATCTTGGGTTTGCCGCTATCGTGCCATATTATGATAACAAATCAAAAAAGTTTAATGCGCAATTTCAAATGATGTATAAAGGATTTGTGCAACTAGCCATTAGAAGTAGCGCATATGAGAACATGAATGTTTCGGAGGTATATGATGATGAGATCACATCATTTAACCCAATCACGGGGGAATTGAAATTAGTGCAAGACCTTTCCAAGTGCCAACAGCGAAAGGAAGGTAAAAAAGAAAAGATAATCGGGTATTATGCATGGTTTAAGTTGCTTTCTGGATTTAGAAAGGAATTGTACATGACTACAGATGAATGCCAAAACCATGCATTGCAATATTCATCGGCGTATAAAAAAGATAAGAAAGAGGGATGGACTGCATCTAAATGGTCTACCGACTTTGACGCTATGGCTAAGAAGACAGTCCTTAAGTTGCTTCTAAGCCGATGGGGATACTTGAGCATTGAGATGCAGATGGCAATTCAAGATGATCAGAAGGTGTATGACAAGATTGGCAATGAGGATTATGCCGATAATAAGCAAATTGACATACAAGATCCCTTTGAAAATACTGAAATAGGTGGAAATGTATCGGAGGATATGACAAGTGAATCTGGAAAATGATAATTATTATGGAAAGGAAGCAAGCGCAAAGTACTTTAGCGTATCACAATATAAGGATTTCGCAAGATGCGAAGCTATGGCTCTGGCTAAAATAGCAGGAGAATACCAACAGCCAATGACGCGCGCAATGCTTGTCGGATCATTTGTGGACTCCTATTTTGAGGGAACGCTTGATGATTTCATGCGCTGGCACCCAGAGGTATATACCCGAAAGAATGATTTGAGGAGTGAGTTTAAAAAAGCAAATGAAATCATCAATAGAATCAAAAGCGATAAGAAGTTCATGAAGTTTTTAAGTGGTGAAAAGCAAAGAATTATAATATTTGAGATGTTTGGCACGGAGTGGAAGGCAAAAATGGACAGTTATCTTCAAGGTAAATGCATAACAGATTTAAAGATTGTCGCTAATTTCAGAAGCATCCCTTTTTGGAGGTATGACATTCAAGGTGCTGTCTACCAAAAAGGCGTAGAGATCGCCTTAAATGAAAAGATTCCATTTTATCTTGCCCCGGCGACGAAGGAAAGAGTCATTGATATTGACATCTTTCAAATACAGCAGGAAACGCTTGATGCGGCATTAGCCGAGGTCGAACAGAACATGAACCGGTATATTGGGGTAAAAAGCGGTATATTAGAAGCTAGACGGTGTGGGATATGCGATTATTGCAAGCAGACTAAAAACGCAAGCATTAGAAATTATAATGAACTCTTGGAGGTGGCAAAGTGAAGCTTATAAAAATATTAAGCGATAAGATACAAATAAAAACAGATGTGTTCGAATTTCAAAATGTCCGCATCAATGACCTTATACTGATTTCAGACAGCAAGGTAAAGCTTGTTACGATCGTTACATCATTGGTGGATACTGATAAAAGCTCCGGCATAGGCGAAGATGAGTACATTTTAACGCCAGAGAGCATCAAGGTGATTGAATGCTCAATCATAGGCTGCTTAAAAGATGGCAAGTTTAAAAAAGCGATAGATGAATATCCAACCACGAATATAAATGCAGAGGGAATCAATCCGGAATTATTTACTGAAATGATCGGAACAGCAGACGAAAATGGTTTTTGTCTTGGTAAATATGCATCTTATGATTGTAAAGCCTTTATTGATGGCAATAAATTTTATCAACGGCATGCTTGCATTGTTGGTAACACTGGATCAGGCAAATCCGAAACGGTAGCTAAAATACTGGAGGAGACGGCTAAGCTTCCATGTGCGAATATTATATTGTTTGATATCCACGGTGAGTATAGCAAGTTGTCTTATGCCAGAAACATAAAAATCGGGGCAGGTTTTTCCTTTCCCATATGGATGTTTGGTTTTTCAGATATGGTATCAAATATATTAAAGATCAAGGAGGAGACATCATCCATCACTATGGCGGCATTAAGGAAGTGTTACAACAAAGTGTGTCCGGATGGTAATGAAAATAAGCCAATGTATTTTGATTACTTGCTTTTGTTGGAAGAATTAAAGTTATTAAATGAAGAAAAAGTGTCCACAGGGGAATGTTACAAAACAGGTGAAAAAGCAGGGATGCAAAAGACCATAAAAGGCGATTTCAATGGAAAGTTATCATCTATAATCAATATATTGGAAACGAAAAAAGATGATGTTAGATATTCGTTTCTCTTTTCCGAAAACAGCCAGACATATCTAAATCAGGTTGTCAATTTGATTATAAGTAATGATAAGCCGGTAAAAAATATAGATTTGTCTGAAATACCTCACGATGTGGCAATATCAATTATTGGCGTTATTGCGAAGTTAATATATGATATCCAACGCAATTGTGCTATGGATACTGCTTGCCCTATAACCATTGTATGTGACGAAGCCCATGTATACATACCCAATAATTTCCAGTTGTCGGCATCGGAACGGCGCATGACAGAGACATTTGAAGATATAGCTAAAGAGGGCAGAAAATTTGGCATAACCCTATTTCCAGCCACACAGCGTCCATCTGAATTGAACAAAACCATAATGGCACAATGCGCAAACTTTATTGTGTCAAAGCTGAATAATGAGAATGACAAGAGCATGATAAAAGGAATGCTTCCAGATGGCAATGAGAGCATAATAGACAGCACCACAATGTTTAGCCCTGGGGATGTCATCGTTATTGGAGATGCAGCACCAATACCACTTAAAATACATGTTGATCTAGCAAAAGAGAGACCGGGGAGCAAGACAATAGACTTCTGGGATAGATGGAAAAAATGCAGCCACACGAATTATAATTTTGTGATCGAATCGTATATGGGTCAGTAGGTGATCAGATGGCTTACACAGGAAAGATAATAGGCTTAAGCAAGGATTATGCCACTGGCAAGTACAACCTGTCTCTGTCGGTAAATGAGGATTCCAGGGGGTTATTCGAGAGGTATAAGGGATGCGACAAATTGTCGATCGATATAAAGAAATATAGGAATAGCAGATCAATCGACGCAAACCGGTATATGTGGTTGCTGCTAGGCAAGATAGCCGAAAAGCTCAATCAGGATTTAGATGTTAACAAATATACTAAAGATGACATCTACCTGATGATGCTTAAGGATTACGGGCAGTATACGGTCGCCGGCATGGTCGAAGCGGCAGTTGACAGGTTCAAGAAGGAATGGAAACTGGTCGAAGAGGTAGACCGCAAGCAGACTAACAATAAGACGCTTGTTACGCTGATCTGCTATATAGGATCCTCAAATTACGATACGAAAGAAATGAGCATTTTGATAGATGGAGTGGTAAGCAAATGCAAAGAATTGGATATTGATACGGCAACACCAGACGAAATTGAGCATATGAAAGCATTGTGGGGTGAGAGATACGAAAAGCAAAAGGTCAAAGATTTGTAGCATATCATCGAAAACAAAAAAAATCTTATTAAAACGTGATGGTGGCTGTATATTTTGCAAAATGGCATACCGTTTGCCGATTGAATGCCAATACATGCTTGATGCTATGCACTATATCCCTAAGTCCAGAGGGGGGATTGGGATAGCCGAAAATGCGGCGATAGGATGCCGTTACCACCACAATATGCTAGACAACGGACATCAAGGACGGAGGGGCGAAATGATGGGATTATTCAAAGAATACTTGACCAGCTTATATCCGGAATGGAATGAAGAGGACTTATATTATTCAAAATGGTAACCAGTAAACCTTAACATATAAATACCTGTTGCAATGTTATATTACAATCACAAGGGATATGGTGCTGATTGGTCTCTCACCATATTCCGGAAAGGAGAAAAATGGATATTTTGGATTATATCCCTACAGGCTCTAAAAACGCTATTAAAAGGAAATATCTAGTGCAGATGACAGGCATGTCAGACCGGAAAGTCAGGCAAGAGATACACAAAGCTAGGAGGAAGATACCCATCTTAAACTTGCAGGATGGTCAGGGTTATGCGATACCTGACATGAATGACGCCCATGACAGAAAGCTCCTCATAAGATTCGTCAGGCAAGAGGAGAGCAGGCTCAAGAGCATCGGATGGGCCTTACGCTCTGCAAGAAGGACGCTCAAAAATTTTGGAATCAATTGGCAAGAATGGAGAAAACCGGCATGTTAAATAGCAGACAGAAAGGCGCAGCAGGTGAACGGGAGCTTGCGAGGAAATTAAGGGAATATGGGTATGCTTGCCGGCGAGGGCAGCAGTATTCAGGGATAAATGGTGATGCGGATGTCATAGGCCTTCCCAATATACATATAGAGCGCAAGCGTAAGGAGAAGCTTAATCTGTATGATGCCCTAGACCAGTCAAGAAATGAAGCTAAAAATGGTCAAATCCCAGTCGTGATGTGGCGCAAGAATGGCTGCAGATGGGTGGCAACGCTTGATCTGGATGACTTTATGGAGATTTACAGAGAATATGAAGCCGGCATACCAAAGATAAAGACATAGCAAAGAAGGTGATAGATTGGGAGCAGTGAGGAAAAAAGGACTTGATTACTTTTCCTTCGATGTCAAATTCTTTTCTGATAAAAAGATAAAGATATTGAAATCCCGATACGGAATAAACGGAATTATCTTATACATATATCTCCTTTGTGAAATATATGATAATGGCTATTATTTAAAGATTGATAATGATTATGAATACATTATTTCAGATGAATTGAATCTGGAGAGTAATTTGGTGAAGCAAGTAATGAACTTCTTGCTGGAACGGTCACTGTTTGATAATAAACTTTTCCAGTCGGACAAGGTTCTTACTTCTGCCGGAATACAGAAAAGGTTCCAGTTAGCCGTCAAAACGAGGGCGAAAAAGAACCCAATAATAATTGATAGGTTTTGGCTTTTGGAAAGCGAAGAAACGGAACCTTTTATTAAAGTAATGCATTATTACGATAATTCCGAGAATAGTGATGATAATTCTAGGAATAATAGCGATAATTCCGAGAATAAAGGCATAAAGGAAAGTAAAGTAAAAGAAAGTAAAGTAAAGGAAAGTAAAGTAAAAAAAGAATCAGTGATTTATTACCCATCCGATGAAAAACTAAACGCTGCGTTTGCTTCGTATGTGGAAGCTAGGAAACAGATGAAGTCACCCATGACATCACACGCTGTTGATTTAGCAATCAAGAAGCTTGATGACATGACAAGCGACAATGATATCAAGATCGAGATCTTAGAGCAATCGATCATTAATGGATGGAAAGGCATATTTCCCTTAAATAATGCCAATAAGGCAAAACTGACGACACAAGAATATGCTGACAGCTTAGAGAGGTGGGCTAATGAATAAGCAGGAATTCACGAATATAGCCGTGGCAATAAAAGAAGCTTACCCTAATGCGAACGTGCTAAACGGCAAAACGGCAATGGATTTATGGTTCAGGATGCTGGAGGACTTAGATTATAGCCTTGTCCAAAATGCCGTGCTTGAGCATATCAGCACTAACAAATATGCTCCTGCAATATCCGAGATACGGGAGCAATGCGCCAACAGGATGCAGGTTTTGCATGACTGGGATGGGGCATGGGGGGAGGTCATGAAAGCTATAAGATTTTATGGACAATATCGTGAAGAGGAAGCCCTTGCAAGCTTGAATGACCTTACTCGGCAAGTCGTTAAAAGATTCGGGTTCAGGAAATTATGCATAACTGATAACGAGATCGCTGATCGGGCACATTTTAAATCCGCATATCAAGGGATGGTAAAAGAAGCTAAAAATCAATTTCAGCTACCAAAATTCGTGATTGACGAAAAAAACAAATATCTAGCATCAAACCAAATGGGATTAATCAAACAAAATCCAGATGCCAAGATAGGAGAGGAAAAGGATTGACTTCATGAAAATAATTAAACAAGAGACAATAGCGGTAATAATGGATTTGTTAAAAGATGGCTTCACGAGGATAGAGATACACAAAAGAACAGGCATATCATTAACGACTATACAAAAGATAAGCAATGGCACATATGAGCCACGAGAGCGTAAGGCTCCTGACGGATTCCCAAAAGAGCTGCTTGACGAATGGGATAAGACAGTGGGCATATTCAAGAAATTGAGGGAGGTGCAGCAGTGAGAATCATATTCGCAAAACATGAAGATAGCATTAAGGAATATGTTTTTGAGGTCGGGGAAGGTATGTATATATCAAAAGGCGATCTTTTGCAAGTGGACACAATGCACGGAGAAATGATAGCGATAGCAACCACGGGCATAATTGAAGGTGATGGAGCTAAAGATGTCGCCATGAAGCAGGGCGGATACTTGCCGCTTAAAAAAGTCATTACTTACGTTGATCAAAATATGATTAATCATATCAAGGGAAAAGCAAAAAATGAAATGATTGATCATATCAACAAAATGCATTATTCAGATGCGCATAGTCTGCCATTTGATTAAGGAGGGAAAATGCTGAAGCTTAACAATTATTACAATATGGACTGCATGGAAGGGATGTCGCAATTTCCGGATGGCTATTTCGAGCTGGCGATAGCGGACCCGCAATACGGGATCGGCGAGAGCGGCAGCAAAAACGGAACCCGGAGCAAGCTGGCGAGAGCGAAAAACTACATAGACTACCACGGCAACGATGACAGCCCGCCGGATCCGGAATACTTTAAGGAGCTTGCGAGGGTATCCAAAAATCAGATCATGTGGGGAGCAAACCACTACATAAGCCGTAACCCCGTCGACAGCCCATGCTGGATAGTGTGGGATAAAGATAACGGCGCTAGCGACTTTGCGGACTGCGAGCTGGCCTGGACGAGCTTCAGCACGGCGGTGAGGATGTTCCGGTTCCGCTGGAATGGGATGCTCCAGGGAGACATGAAAAACAAGGAGTGCCGCATACACCCAAACCAGAAGCCCATACCCCTCTACGAGTGGCTCCTGACAAATTATGCGAAGCCGGGCGACAAGATACTCGACACCCACGTCGGCAGCGCATCAAGCTTGATAGCTTGCCACCGCCTGGGATTTGATTATGTGGGATTCGAGATTGACGGGCACTATTACAAGCTCGGGAACAACCGCCTGCAGGCGGAAAGATCGCAAATGACGATATTTGACTTAGGGATAGAAAGATAAGGAGAAAAAAATGAGCGAAACATTTCCAAGTAGGGAGAACGAGAATGCATAAAATAAGAACATCTTGAAGAACTTGATAAACTGGCTATAAACAAAGGAGGAAATAAAAAATGTTGAAAGCAGCCGATTTTGACAGCTTTGCTTTCGCCTGTCCGTTCTTTACAACCGAACCTTGGGTTAATAACGGTTACGGGTGCAGGCATTTGGAGCAGGAAGAAAAACGTAATGATCGTGATGGTAACAAAGGTGGATGCTGCTATTGCTGGTCCTGCCCTATTGGTATAGAGGCGGATTCCGAAGATTTTTCAAACCCGGATATTGATTGGGATGAATTATGTTCCGAAGGCAAGGTAGCCGAGTCAGAATACATTCTAGTCAATATAAGCCCTGATGCCACCGAGGATGAAAAGGCAGCATGGAACAGCTATGAGCGATACCTTCACCGGTATAATCCGGACTGGAAAAAGCAAGCAGGATGGCCGCCATGAAGATGGACATAGGTGACTACATATGAAGCATATGGAGCGTGAAAAGGATGAAATGTAATAACAAAAATTGCGTATGGCAAGCGTATGGGCTATGCTGCCCCGAGTCGGAAAAGTTTTTTGACAATGCGACATCAGGAATCGATTGTCCATCATTTTTGAGTAAGTACCATGAAGAGAAAGTCAAAAAGGAGGAGCGTAAAGATGCCAGACATACTTGATCAAAAGAACCGAAAAGCGAGGAAGCAGCATGTTTGCTCGTATTGTGTAGGAATAATTGAAAAGGGCGAAATATATGATTGGTGTAAATTAAAATATGAAAACACCATCTACGAATGGAAAGCGCACAAAGATTGTATGTTCGTTGCAGGAGAATTATGGCAATATATTGACCCATATGACGGAATGGATGAAGACCAATTTTGTGGAGGGTGTCAAGATTTTTGCAGTGTGTTTATATGCCCAGGCTGCGAAGAATACGACATGGGTGAGTGCAAAAGAGACAATCCTTATTGTTTTGATAAAATCGTCGAGACCCTCAAAAAATATGAGCTTAAAATGAAAAAAACCAGCACCTATCAATGGGAATTTCGCCTACATGAACGATGCGATAAAGAAAGGAAGGAATAAACATATGATAGTGAAAGTAATTGATCATGATGGCAATGAAAAAAGATATATTGATATAGTGGCTATCCATGATTTCGATCCACGATCTCATAAAGCTGCAATAATAACGAATAACTATAAAGAAATGGTAACTTTTTGTAAAGAAGAGATGGCTTGTATGGAAGTATATTTTTAAATAAACTAGGAAGAGAAGGTATGGTATGGAAGCCATTACCAAAGCCATATAAGCCGAAATTGCCAAAGGGGGATTCAAAATGAGGAAATGTAATGGATTACAATGCCATTCTAGTCACAAACAAGGATATTTATGCTGCTTTGATTGTGAGTATAATGAGATCTGTATTGATGCTGATTGCATAGAGCGATATGCTAATAAAATTTGTGAACGTATGTATTTCGAGGATGAAATAGATGATCGAGAAGGGAGCAGATTAAATGAACGCAAATGAATGTAGATTTTGCGAACATGCACGAGATATAGGAGAAAGATATATTATCAGATGCAAGGCAAAACATGAGACGGTTGACCTGTTTGATACATGTGAACGCTTTGAATCACGTGGAACAAGTGATTTTGCAAAAATCCTACTAACTCATGTAAAAAAACAATAAAAGGAGGGAATAAATATGTGCGGTTTTTTCAGCTTGACATCAGATGGGAAGGGAAACATCAAATATTTTAATTGGGAGTTAAGGAAGAAGTGTATCTCTGGGGAGCTAAACTACGACCCCGACAGTCATACGAGTATAAATGATTATTACGGGTTTAATGTCGTTAGGGCAGACAACAGAAACAAATATGAGTTCAACCCATTAATCAGAAAATTCACGGTAGACCAGATTAACGGTTGGGATGATTCCGATGAGGTCGAAAGGCAGGTCAGGGAGCTGGACTTCAAGGGGATTTGCCCCAAGCTGGTCATAAAGCCCATCGTCAACCCGCTCACCGACATTAGGTTTGATGGCGAGGTCACGGAGGAGCATATTGGGTTGTTGAGAAAATGGAGTGTTGCAAGGATCTGCATAATTAATTCTGTAAGGGATTCTATAATAGGTTCTGTTGATGTTTCTATATGGGATTCTGTCTGGGATTCTATATGGAGTTCTATATGGAATCCTGTAAGGGCTGCTGTATGGGATTCTATATGGGATCCTGTAAGGGCTATTATAAGGGATTCTATATGGGATTCTGTAGGAGATTCTATATGGAGTTCTGTGGATGATTTTGTATATTCTTACATCTCCTCATTTTTCAACTTAGAGAAAGATGAATGGAAGCATTGTGATTTTGATTTTGAGAGCAACCCATTCCAAGTAGCCATAGACTTATGGAACATGGGTTTGATTCCTAGTTACGATGGTAACGTGTGGCGGCTACATGCCGGCAGGGATGCTAAAGTCGTGTGGAAAGGGGTGGTATTATTGTAATGATGAATAAAAAAATATATGTGTCATGAATTTGTAAAAATGATTAATTTTCACATAAATAAGTTTTGAGAAAAGGAGGTTGATTATGATTGAGGTTGGAAAGACAAAACACAATGAAGCGTGCAATAGCTGTGGAATGTCGGAAGATGTGAAACAAATTTACGACCTTAGGTTTTCGACAACTGAAACAGGATTTAACGCAATAATGCTTTGCGAAAATTGCATGGCAAAACTTAATAACAAAATAGTGCGGATATTATGTAAATAACACGACAATAAAGGAGGATATAAAATAATGAGTTGCACAGAAGTATATGATTTTGATGAAAATGGGAGGTCGGTTAAATGAGTGAAGCGGATTATACATGTGATGAAGGTTATGAGATGTTCATGTCAGATAATACATGGGAATGTTCAGTGTGCGGAAATAAGGTTTCAATAGAAAATGACTATTGTGATGAATGTGGAAATTATGTTTATAGTGATAATGAATTTGATTATGACATTTGATAAGGGAGGATATTAAATAATGAGTCATATAGAGACATGCATCTTTGAGGATAAAATAAATAAAAAAATCATGAAGATAGCTGAAGCGTATGGATACAAATCACAATCCATCATTATGATTGAGGAGATGTCAGAGCTGACAAAAGCAATTTGCAAAATAGACAGACTAGAGGAAAGAGCAGATCATCTACCGATGAATGCAGATGATTATGAAAAGGCCGTCAAATCACTCAAGGAAGAGATAGCAGATGTGTATATAATGCTGTCGCAAATGCAATATCATATGGATATCTCAAACAAAGAATTAAAAAAACGAATGAATAAAAAGCTTGACAGGCAAATCAAGCGAATGGAGGAATGAATATTGGATTATAAAGATATGGTAATTGAAGATTTAAGAGGGCATAATAAGCGCAAGCAGAGCCTTGACAGCATGAAGCTTAAGCTTGAAGCACTGGAGTGCGAAAAGACGTCTCTAGGGGGAATGTCGGACAGCGAGCCGGTGCAGAACAGCGACATCAACAGGCAGGAAGAAAAATGGGTTAATATAATATCCGAACAGGGCAGGCTTAACAATCAGATAAGGAGTACGGAATTGCGGGTGCGCATGTTGGACAACGGGCTAGCCATGCTTGATGATGCTCAATATAAAATTCTGGACAGGATTTACATAAGCCCGATTAAAAAACCGATAGAATGCCTAGGGCAAGAGCTGGGATATGAAAAGAGCCGGATATATCAAATAAAGGATAAAGCCCTATTTGATCTTGCATTAGTCCTGTATGGAGGAATTGATTTATGATCATCATATTGTGCGCATATCAAAAAAGTGGAAAAAGAGTGGAACAAAACCGATTAAAAATGTGTTAGTGTAGTAAGTAGATAAGTGGGCAAAACCATTTATCACCCTCTTTTCCCTCCCTTGTGTAATATATACGGCTGTCGAGTGTCATGGCTCGGCGGCTGTCTAGCAATTTGATGATTTATGTACATATCCCCGTGATATAGCCTTTTATATATGCATACAGGCAATCGCTGGGATATTTTTATTGCCGGCTGACGATGGATAAGGCTGGGTTCCTGAATAGGAGTAGGTATAAAAACCAAGAATTCCTTTGCCCCTGTGGTCGGCAATAAACAAATCAACTAAAATCCCTATGGGTAAGCCTAGCTGCCAAGGCGGTTAAATGTTGGCAGCCATATTAGTGAGGTGATGCAATGGAGATCATAAATAAAAATATCAACGAATTGAAGCCATATTCAAAAAATGCCAAGAAGCATACCAAAGAACAAATTGACTATGTAGCGAATAGCATTAAAAAATTCGGGTTCAGGCAACCGCTGGTTATAGACAATGAAGACGATATAATCATCGGTCATTGCCGTTGGGAAGCCCTTAAAAAATTAAAATCTAAAACCGTTCCATGCGTCATAGCGGATGATCTGACAGAAGAACAAGTCAAGGCTTTAAGATTGGCCGATAATAAAACCAACGAATCCGAATGGGATATTGATCTCCTAATTGATGAGCTTGATGATTTATTAAACATCGATATGTCAGAATTCGGGTTTATTTTAAATATTGGTTCACCGGTGGAGGGATTAGATCTGGATAATCCCACAGAAAATAAACCTGATTGCAAAATATACAATTGCCCAAAATGCGGCTTTCAATTTGAGGTGGAGCAGTGAAGATATGCGCTTATGTACAAAGCAAATTTGCCAAACAGACATATAAAAATGAAAATTTTAACGTTAGGCTATTTGCCGGATTAAGCGTGGCGATAGACATAATAAAGAGGGCGGGCTACGAAGTGGAGTACGCCGGAAGCGCAACGGTGCATGAATATGACGTTGTACTGGTATCGATCACCAGCGATTGCGACTTTTATGATTTTGTCGCTGAAAGAACGGCATGGCAGAAAGGAAATTATAAAGTCGTGGCTGGCGGCGCAGGGGTCTTGAACGTTAGGCCATTCCTGCCTTACATAGACTATTTTATCCTCGGAAGGGGCGAAGGAATAAATGACGAGCTTATAAAAGGGTTGGACAAGTACGGCGAATTCGAGCATCCTTCGGTCATTAACAGCAAGACATTTTCAGTAGACAAGAAATATATGATAAACCAAGTCAGCGAAATATACCCGCATCCAATAAGGCTCGAAAATGGGCAGGAATATAGGGAGGACATAATAGGATGTAACCATAAATGCCTTTTTTGCGGATACACGTGGCATAGAATATGTGCACAAGACAAGGCATTTGAATACAGCGGCTTATGGAACGGTGGAAGAGATAGGGAAAGGGCAATGCTGGACATGGCCAATGGAATAGAAGTCGACTTGAATAAGCTACGGACGACCGCAATTGATGGATTAAGCGAACGCTTAAGGTTCATGGTGAATAAAAAAATAACTAGGGATATTCTTATAGACTTTTTAATAAAGCTGGCCAAATGCGAGAAGCCACATCAAGTCAAATTCTATAACGTGATCGGATACCCGACAGAGGAAAAAGAAGACAGGATGGAATTTTTAGAGGACATCAAAAGAGCGGATTCAAGCTTCAAGCATCAGGACAAGCAGACGGCAATACTATTGCAATCCACACCATTCAGAGCCATGCCGGCAACGCCGATGGCATGTGAAAAAATGAGCTACGTCAATTATCGTGGGCTGATAGGGAATGAGCTTGGAAAGGGATTAAAGGGGGGCGTGTTTTATCAGGGCAATGCCATGTGGGCAGTGGAAAGCATGGCTACAGAAGGCCTTTCCACGGTGATACAGTCGGCAATAGTGTGGAGGGGAACCGAAGATGATTCAGATAATCTTGAAAGAATAGCAAGATCAAAAAAATTCAAAACGGCAAGTTCCCCAGTCAAGCAGGCGACCTTGGAGAAATACTTCGATGTAGAAAAGCTATTTGGGGAATTTACAAAAGATACTCTGCCAACAAGATATTTAAAGACATATGCAAAAGTTGAAAAGATGTGGAAGTAGGTGAAGGCATGGCAAGGGGAAGACCAAAAAAAGAAATAAGCAAAAAGGAATTCGAGAAGCTAAGGGATGCAGGATTATCCATAATAAATATTGCCAAGTGCTTGGGCGTTGGACATCCGGCGTTAAAGCGGTGGCATGAGGAGACATACGGAATAAGTTTAAAATCAAAAACCAAGGCAGGCAGGCCCAAAATAGAGATAGACAAAAATGAGTTTGAGCAGCTATGCGCAATGCAGTGCACGCTTATAGAAATATCCGATTGGTTTCATTGCTCTGGAGACATAATCGAAAAATGGAGTGAGCAAGAATATGGAATGAAATTCAAGGACGTTTTCAAGCAAAAACGGTCAAAAGGCAAGATCTCATTACGAAGGAGCCAGTTCAGGCTAGCAGAAACAAACGCCACGATGGGGATATGGCTAGGCAAGCAATATCTAGACCAAAGGGATGTTCAGGAGATTGAGATATCTAAAAATACAAGCATGATCGTAAGTGAGATAGAAAACTATGTGAAAGGTGAGAGGAATGAACCTTGAGTTTGAACTTGATGGCATATTTGGGGATAAGCCTAAGACCGATGCAGAGCCAAAAAAAAGCACCGCTAAAGTAAGGACAAGGGCGCATAAGACACGGGAAGCGCAGTTTTTCAGACGCTTCAAGAGTGAGACGGAGCTTGAGAATATGGTCGATTGGGATTTTGAGGAGGGATGCGCATACCACGTCATTTCCGGCGGGGATATTGATAGCCTGTCGTTCCTTAAGCTCGTGCTACGGCAGCAAAAGCTTAAATACTGCATATTGTCGACTTGGTGCATGGCTTTACAGGACATCGAGGAGATCGAGAGGTATCTAAAGATAGGGCGCATAAAGAAGCTGGATTGCTATGTAGGCGAGATATTCAAGGGAACTTACTACAATGAATGGGCGCAGCTGTGCAGGGTGATGGATGAATACGGCGGTAGGGCAGCCATATTCAGAAACCATTCTAAGATATTAGCTGGATTTGGAGACAAATTTGATTTTGTTATTGAAAGCTCAGCCAACATCAACACGAACCCAAGGACGGAGAACACCACGATCACTGTCAATTCCGATTTGGCTCGTTTCTACAAAGACTTTTTTGATGATATCATTTCTTTTGAAAGGAATTTCGATGATTGGGAAAAGACGGTGATCTAAATAGACCAGGAACAGAAAAGATATATAGATTTATTGTTAAATGAGCCGATCAAGCTAGGGCATTGGGTTGGCTTCAAGGATTTAACCGAACTACATAATGAATGGATAAAGAGCCTTGTGCAAAATGATGATGATGAGACATTATTGGCTCATAGGAGCTCATATAAGACAACATGCGTTTCTTTGGCTATGAGCATAGACATTGCGCTATTCCCTAATCTGACGACCTTATTCATGCGTAAGACGGACACGGACGTCATGGAGGTCATAGCCCAGACGAAAAAAATATTGTCAAGCGAAGCAATGCAGTTCATCACGAGCAAAATTTACGGTAAGCCCCTGCAGGTCTTAAAATCCAATTCGAGCGAAATAAAAACAAATCTCGTGAACAGGGTTAGCGGAACGGCTCAATTGTTGGGAATTGGCGTGGGAACGAGCATAACTGGAAAGCACTTTGACCGGATAAGGACAGACGATATATGCAACTTGAAAGACCGCATATCCAAGGCTGAACGGGAGCATACGAAACAGATATATTATGAGCTCCAGAACGTCAAGAACAGGGGTGGCAAGATAACGAATACCGCCACCCCGTGGCATAAGGATGATGTGATCTCAACCCTGATGCCAAATATCCAAAGATATGACTGCTATGCCACCGGACTGATGACGAAAGAGGAGATTGAGGAAAAAAGGGGCGACCTGACGCCAAGCCTTTTCGCCGCAAATTACGGATTAGAGCATATAGCAAGCGAAAACGCATTGTTTGAAAGCAATCCTGTATTCACGGCTGATGAAAGCCTATTGCATAATGGGATAGCCCATATAGACGCAGCGTATGGCGGAGAGGACGGCAGCGCATTCACATTAGCCAAGAGAGATGGCGATAAAATATATATGCTTGGCAAGCTCAGGAAGATGCATATAGACAAGTGCCTGGACAGCTTCCTGGCCATTAAGGAGCATTATAAATGCGGAAGCGTCCATGTTGAGGACAATGCGGACAAGGGATACTTAGCAAAGGAGATCAGGAACAGGAAAGAGAAAGCGGTAGGCTATCACGAAAGCATGAATAAATACCTAAAGATATCCACATATTTGCGCAAGCATTGGAAAAACATCATATTCCTAGAGGATACAGACCCCGAATACATAAATGAAATCCTAGACTATACAGAAGATGCGGAACATGACGATTCACCTGATTCCGCAGCAAGCATCATCAGGAAGCTGGACAAGGCGGCAGCGAGACCGAGCCTGTTTGACCAGCTAGGGAAAAGATAAATTGTGCATTATGATAATGATAATTGGCTGAAAGGCTTTTTATATATGTGCGAACAGTTTGCAAGCTGTTAGAGAGGTTCAACCCGCCTCTCTTTTTCGTGCAATTTTAGGGTAGGAGGTTATTATTTATCATGTTTAGATATTTGGAAAATGGAAATTTGGAGTTTTATAGAATTGTTAAATGCCGAGCTTGTGGAAAAATGTTTGAGGAAAAGTCAGATTTATCAAATGATTTTTGTTCATACTATTGTAATTCAGAATGGTTTTTCGAAAAACATAAACAATCAGAAATGGACAAAAAGCAAAAAGAAACAAAAGAAAAATCGCCATCAAAAAAAGAAATAGAATTGATTAATTCAAAAGTTAAAAGACAAAAAGAAAGGAAAAAGAGAAATAAATATAAGCGAGAATATAAAATCATTAGAGACGATATTCTTAAAAGAGATAATTACATGTGTGTAGAATGTGGTGCAAAAAACGATTTAAATATACACCACATCGTACATAGGGAAAACGGGGGAAATAATAACCCCGAAAATTTGCAAACACTATGCGCCATATGTCACAGCAATAAACATAAAAATGAGAATGTGTACAAACTAATGGAAAAGCGCATTACACAACGAGTTCGTGCGGTTTGATAAATCAAGGGAGGCAAGCTGGAAACCCGTGAAAGATTGAGCGGAGACGTGATAAAATTTTATGACATGCTTAAGGAAAACCATTAAAAATAATCTTATTAGCGACAAGCTAGCGACAAAACAAGCCGAAAAGCTCATAAAACAAGGGATTTAATTTAAGGAAGTGTTAAGAACGGAGGGAAACAATGAAAGTATTATTGGAATTTGAAATAACTAACTGTAATGAATGTCCTTTTCTAACAAATGGGAGAACGTTTGGCAATGATGGGCGGGATGGAAGTTTTGTTCATATTTGTTCAAAGGGTGCGTTTGGAAAGAAAAAAGATGAACGCGAATATGGATATTCAAGCGGACTATCCAGAGTGCCGGAAGTCATACCGGAAAATTGTCCGTTAAAAAGCATGGAATTACGTTCCCCATGCGAGGAATGCGACCCAATGAACAATCCTGTTTGCACAAAAGAATGTCAGGATGTTTGTCCGAAATGCAAGAATTATAGAGGTGACAATAATGAATGATGAATTAAAAGCGTGTCCGTTCTGTGGTAGTGAAGCGATATTGTCCGCTGCGGAGAATAATTTTAGGGAAGATAATAAATACCGTATATTTTGCCATGATTGCGGTGTTTTGACAAAAACATATTATGACAAGGAACTTGCCATAATGAAATGGAATGCGAGAGCAAATATAGAATAAATATGCATAACCACACGTAAATATTCATTTGGTATAAAATATATCGGCTTAAGACAAAATTAAATGAATAATTGTGAATAATAATTCAAAAATAAGGAGAAAAGGGAGGACTAATAAATGTCTAAATACGTTATCGAGATTCCATATCAGGCAAAACAAGCCGCATTTAATAGAACTTATAAAGAATGGCTAGAAGAAAATAGGGATTTGATAGAAAAAGATTTAAGAAATGATATGCTTGACAAAAATGCAACACTAACAATGTACTTGACCAAGGAAGAGGAAATCGGTGAAATGGCTTTGTATGAAGTTGAGCTTCCATGCAAGGTAAAGAGAATCGGTAAATGCAATAATTTAAAAGATTATCCGCTAGGAAATACGGATGGCATAAAAGGGATGAATCTTAAAATAAATAATTGAGGGAGGTATAATTATGTGTGTAAGATGCAATATATGCGGAGAATGGACAACTAATAACGGAACGGAGACATGCAACAATTGTAAGGGCGTATCCAAGATATCTGCAGTTGATTTGTTAGATTCGTTTAATTATTTCTTGGGTAAAGTAGCGATTGATTTTAAAAAAGACTTTGATGAAATTAAAAAAGTTATGGAGGAAACTATGAATAATGAAATGCCGGATTTAAGAACCGGAATGGCAGTTAAATTAAAAGAAGATGATAATTTTTATATAATTACTAGCGTATCCTTATCGAATGACCGAGTGTCTGCTATTAATTTCGAAAATGCATTAAAAGAGAATGGCATCCATTTTGATAAAATAAAAGCAATCTACAAATATAATTATTGCGATACCGGAATTGACATGTCTGGTAAAGACATAGAAAAAGCATTGATATATAAAAAAATATGGAAGCGTTCCGAACTAAGGGAAATCAGTAAAGAATTAGCCGAATCCATATTGAGTGAGCAGCTTGGTGAAGATATCCGGATTGTGGGTGAATGATATGCCACTCAAAAAAGGTTCAAGCAAAAAGACAATACAAAAAAACATTGCAATCGAAATCAAGTCTGGAAAGAAGCCTTCTCAAGCCGTAGCTATTGCATATTCAGCAGCAGGGAAGAGCAGGAAGAAAAAGAAGAAAGGGAAATGATGATATGATGACCAAAAAAGAGCGATATGATAGAGATTTGTTAGAAAATGGTTGTGGTTATTGGTCAGTATGTGTTGAACATGGTGCATATTGTCCTTGCTCGTCAGATTCTAAAGTTATGCAGGGATTCAGCGAAGAAACATGGGATAATATCAAAAAGGAAGACATAGAGCAGATGGATTATTTATGACGGTCTATCATGGATAGACATTTTATTATGCTAAAAAGTCGAGCCGGATTTACGGGGAGGAGCTGACAACGTGACCTGTTGAAAGCCGGACGGAGGTGAGGGTCCTAAAATATATCTTGCTGAACCGTCGTATCTAGTGACTACTAGCGACTTTTTATTATGCGGATAAGGGGGAATATATGCCAAGATATAATGTAGAATATAATAAAAAATGGGCTTGCTTTTCTTCTGTAGTGGATGCTTTTGTAACGAAATTTATGAACAAAGAATCTTATGAAGAATGGCGAAAGATTCAATATGGCATTTTTGATTATAAACAAGCCGAGGAGTGCAACATGTTAACTATGGAAGAAGCAACTTTTGCTATAAGCCTTAATCGTAGCCATGATGAGTGGATTGACCACTTGCTAAAAAGCGGATTAACAGAGAAGGAATCCGAACAGCTTGTATATGATTGTGAAACAAAATATTGTTGTCCACAATTAAATAAAAATAGACAATATGAATGTCCTAATTGCCATGAAATTGTGTTAGAAAATCAAAAAAATTGTAGTAATGAATTTTGTGAAAATAGACTTGTTTGGAGATAAAATTAATATGATATATTTAAGGCATTATTAACCGGAATGGCTCAAGGGTATAGTTTTTTAATAAGGCATAAGCATCTGATTATCGGGTGCTTTTATAATATATATATACTAGCGTCTATCATGGATAGGTGCTTTATTGTGCGGATTAAGGAGGATATATGAAAGAAATATCTAATAAATATGATGAAATCATAAATAAACTAAACATGATGGAAACGAAATCCCCAACTAGGGAAGCCTTTGAATATGCAGTATCAGCAGATATAAAATGCAGGGAAGCATTTGAAAAGGGAGAATCTGCCGCCGTTATTATACAGTTCGATGATTGCTTCATGGTTGTGTCTTGCTATGTCAATGGCACTCCAGATGATGCAAGGAGTAGACCGCCAAGTACAGCATTTATCAAGGGCGAAATAACAAGGATACACGAGATTATCGGAGTTTAATATGTACTTAAAAGAAATGCTTGATTTATGCAGTTTATAAAGAATGTTTGTCACTAATGTGTCACTAATAATCATATTAAAGGAGAGAAAAATGGAAAAAGAGGTTAAGCTTCTTTCAATAAGGGAATATAGGCAAAGGGTATTTGATGAGATCCAAAATGCGGAAGAATGGATAAAAAAGATATGTGATGGATATGAGGAAACGATAATATGTTCCGATCATTACCCATTTGGGGCGGATTCCCCAATATGCATATGGATAAAACAAAATGATCATCATAAACATTATTCGTTATATAGCACGGATTGGGATTTGTTTGATATTGCTTGCTTGCCAGAAAAAACAATCACCATGTATGACAGCACAGAAGTAGACGCATTTGATTATGTCGCAAATAAATTTCTTGCAGATAGATTATGGGTAGGCAGAGGTTGTTCAATATTCGGGGTACTTGTCGAAGAGTTCTCGTATATGATGGATGACGGGAATTATGATGAATATCTGAAAGATTGTAAAAGAGAATGCTGCGACATAGAAAATATAAGATCTTTATACCATGAATCTGATCATAGTAGGATTGCACATGATGATGAATATTGCGGAAGCATATATCTGAATCTATATCTAGTAGCACGAAGATAAATATTGATATTTAAAGGCATCTCACTAAGATGCCTTTTTTCGTGCCGATGCAACTGGGTGAGTTAACATAGGCACTCCAGTTGATAAAAATATGCTGATACCGTAAAAACAGGCAGTGCGTTCGCCTTGTGAGCGAGTGGTTAGGGTTCGATTCCCTATGTCAGCTTCCAGATAAAGAACAGAGGTGATATAAATATTAACTTTTAATGATTTTGAAAAAATTTCAAGCGATACAGACCGTACTTCATTTATCAAAACCGCAATAAACGAATATATCGGATCTCCAATGTATACCGAAGCTATGGACGCCCAAGCCTATTACGCCGGCAAGAATATTGAGATATTGCGCCGGCTTACATATTTGCAAAAACACGGGCTGATTGACAGTAAGGTTAAATTCCATAAGATCTGTAGTGGATTTTTTCCCAAATTAGTGAAGCAACTATCCCAATATCTGTTGGGAAACGGCGTCACATTGCCCGAGGGCATTAAAGGAAAATTGGGATTGAGGTTTGACAGCACTTTACAAAAAATGGGAATTCAAGCTTTAGTTGATGGAGTCAATTGGGGATTTTGGAATCTGAATAAATTATATGTGTTTAGGGCTACCGAATTTGTTCCATTATTTGATGAAGGAAATGGGGATTTAAGAGCCGGTATTAGATTCTGGAGGTTGGCGCCAGATAAACCGCTCTTTGTTGAATTGTATGAGGAGAGTGGAATAACAAAATATGACGAATCTGAAAACGAGACTTTGGCTATACGGGAAGAAAAAATGCCGTATATTTACAAGATTCGCACGGATGGAATCAGTTCAGAAATAATTGATACTGAAAACTACTTAAAAATACCGATTTTTCCGCTGTGGGCTAATGAATTGAAGCGCAGCGAACTGACTCCAGGCATGAAAAGCATGGTTGATGCCTATGATTTTATTAACAGTGATCTGGCAGACAGCATAACCCTGATCGAGGGCGTCTACTGGGCGATCAAAAATTATGGCGGCGATAGCGTGCCTGAATTGATCAAGGAAATGGAAGCGTTCAGGGCAATAGTGACGGAACATGGCGACAGCAGTGGCAGTGATGCTACAAGCCACGTTATCGAGATTCCGTATCAGGCAAAACAAGCCGCATTGGATATTTATCGAAAATTGATTTATTCTGACTTTATGGGATTGGACATGGATTCCATAAAAGGTGGAACTTTGACAAATGTAGCCATAAATGTGGCAAAATCGGATCTGGATTTAAAAGCTGATTTGTTCGAGTGGCAATGTGCCGATTTCGTCCACAATTTGTTAAATTTAATAGGCGTATCGGATAAGGTGGAAGCACAATTTAAGAGACGGTCAATAACGAATGATACGGAAATGATAACGAATATTTACATGATGCGTGCAGACTTAGACCACCGGACAGCGTTGGAAATAAACCCTGTAATACCGGATATATTGGTGGATATAATATTAGATAGATTTGCAAAGGAACAGCTAGGCATAGATGAAGATGATGACGAAGAGATTAATGAAGTGATCGAGGATGAAGAAGCCGCAAATGATGGTGGTGGCTGATTATGGCAGATGCGGGAACAATAGAAACAGAGAGACGGATGAAGGCCCTTGATAAACGCTTGCAGTCGATTTATTCACAGTCATATAAAACAGCCGTTGAAAATAATAATGCCGCCATAAAAAAATTGACTTCCCTGCCCCCTGATGCGCCGATAGCCCAAAGGACGGCTTGGGCGGCACAGGTCAAGCGCACCACGAACATTATAAATAATATAGCTTCCGAGCTTGCGCAGACTGGGGAGACAGCGGCTAAAATGATTCAAGGAGAAATGACTAACATATATGGGCTGAATAATGATTATACAGGATGGACCGTCAGCAAGCAGACAGGATTGAATTTAAACTTCACCATATATGATAAGAACCAGATAGCGGCAATCATTAACAGTGAGCAGTCGCCTTTCTCCAAAATAGCATACAACAATCTGGGTAAAGATGCTCAAATAGTGCAGAGATTAGGAAATGAATTGGCAATAGCCACCGTAAATGGGGAGAGTCAACGGCAAATCATCAAACGCATACGGAATGTCACGGGGCAGAGCGTCAAGCAAGCCAGAAGGGTGGCACAAACGGAAAGAACCCGTATCCAAAGCCAAGGCAGGAATATGGGGATAAATGAAGCGCAATCTATGGGAATAGAAATGGACAAACAATGGGTGGCAAGAATGATAAACACGAGGGATTTACATATTATTGCAAATGGGGAGATTGTTGCAGCAGGGGAAGATTTTTCCATCGGCTTGGCATATCCAGGCGACCCAAAAGGGGATGCGGCAAACGTGATCAACTGCCATTGCTATGAAAAGCCTATGGTGAGATTCACCTCACCCGCACTGGCAGCGCATAGAGCTAAGTTTTCAGGCGAATCGTTTAAGGAATATCACAATCAACGAGAGGAAAAACGGAGGGAGCTGATTGAGATAACTATTCCGCCTATTGCGGATAGGTCGATGTAAAAACAATAAATTAAAATGATTTTTTAAAAACAGAGGTGATATTCATGGCTAATGGGAAAACAGCCGGATATACATTAAAAGACAACTCAAAAGAGGTTCTCAAGCAATTCGAACATAATATTCCCAGAGCATTAACGGCGATTGGAGAAGCAGCGGTTGAGGTCACGACAGACTATATGAAAAAAAGATATTACAGACCGATTTATTTGACTGGTGACCTGATCCGTGACGTAAACTATAAAGTCCATGAACGATCAGTGGATATTGGCAACTCCTTAAATTATGCGAATTGGGTTCACAATGGAACCATGAAAATGGCAGCAAGACCATATCTTAAAGACGCCATCCTAGAAAACCGTAAAATATGGGAAGAAGTATCTTCGGAAAACCTTTCGAAGGGGTTTAAGTAAGAGTTAATGAAAAACTTGTTAAAATAAGGGATTTTAAATGGATTTGTCACTAGTTTGTCGCTAGCCAACTAATCAAGAAAGGGGGAATATTGGCTGTGAATATTATTGTAACCACGGATGATGGGGAAGTGATCGCTTGCATGAATGATGATGATGATCTTGTAATATTAAAAGATGGGTACAAAATCTATAAAGATGATAATCCTAAATTTATAGACGTTATTGGCTTAATTAATTCTTTTGTGTATTATACCGATGGTGAAAGTCCTATTACTATTCAAGGCAAAATTTAATGATTTAAGAAAGGATGGCGATATTTTGTATTACATTTATCCAGATATCAAAACGGAATCAGATAAGATGATGGCACGAGAAGCAAAGCTATCCGAAGCGATCAAGATATATGACCCGACCGGGAAAAAAGAAGATATTCCGGAAGAAGCGCAATACTTATATGATCAGCTAGACGCCATATCCAATCAAAGGAAGGCGCTGGACTTGTCATTATGCATCCCTATCCCGGTTTCAGTCATAGAAAAAGCAAAATCAGGAGCATACGAGGGCAAGACCATCAAGGAAGTGGTAAGGGATATATACGACTCAATAAGTTTAAACAATATAGAAAACCAGATCTTATCAAAAATAAAATGAAAATTCAGCTTTTAAAGATGCTCAAATGAGTGTCTTTTTATTATATAAAAATCTCCTAGTGTAGAACCACTATAAAAGCTACTGGAGAAATTATATAAAAAGTAACTCGTAAACAAAATACTCTAGGTTGACAACCTTAACAGTCAGAGGAGTTAAGACAATGGATATATTGCAAATAATCAAGGAAAATTTGCCTGATGGTGTGGAAATAACAGATAAAACCTTAAAGACAATAGAGAAAGAGATTAAAATCGAGCAAGGAAAAGAATTTATCCCTAAAGAGCAGTATTCAAAGAAAACGGAAAAGATTCTTGAACTGGAAGCTAATATTAGTGAATTACAAGGAAAGGCAACTGACGCAGACACTTATAAAAAGCAATATGATGATATGAAGTCTAAATATGATACCGATATTGCAATAAAGCAAAAGGAACTTGATGATCTTAAAGCGGCAAGTGAAACCGAATCAATTTTAAGAAAGAAACGTAATTTAGGTGAAAAATTGCTACTTGAAAAGCAAGTGCGAAAATGTGATATTGACGATTTTATGCTTGATATTCTTGATTACGGTGCAATGGAGTTGAATGACAAAGAAGACGACATTAAAAATAAGGATAATTACATCAAGCCATATCAAGAAAAATATGCGGCCCGTTTTGGAATAACCGAAATTAAAGGGGTACAAGTGGCGACGCCGCCAGCAGGTACAAACGGCGAGAAAAACCCTTGGTTGAAAGAAAATCGCAACCTTGAGGAGCAGATACGTATTTACAAGGAAGACCCTGCAAAAGCTACTGCAATGGCAAAAGCAGCAGGAGTAAATTTATAATTAAAGGAGATTAAAATATTATGGCAACAAGAATAGCAGATATTATTGAACCAAAAGTCTTTGCGGCTTATTTACGTGAAGCAATTATTGAGAAATCCGCATTGATTAACAGTGGATTGATTACACAAAACGAAAAATTAAACGAACTTGTTTCAGGCGGGGGAAGAACTATAAATCTTCCATTCTGGAAAAGAATCAGTGGTGATTCCGAAATCTTAAGTGATGTCAACCCGTTAACGCCTGGCGGAATCGGTACGGAACAAGACGTAGCCATTTTGCAGCTTAGAGGTAAGGCGTGGTCAGCGAATGAACTGGCTTCCGCTATAGCCGGCGATAGCGCAATTGATGCAATCGCATCCATGTTAGCGGAATGGTGGGTTCGTGAAGAGCAAAAGATATTGATCAGCACTTTGACCGGCGTGTTTGCAAGCACAACTATGGCGGCAGAACATGTTCTTGATAAAAGCACTGAAAAAATAAGCGCCGATAACACATTAGATGCCAAGCAGCTTTTGGGTGATGCCGCTGATCAGCTGGCCGCATTCGTCATGCACAGCGCAGTTTATACGGAATTGCAAAAACAAAATTTAATTGATTATATTCCTAATGCACGTGGGGAAATCGTTATTCCCACATATCTAGGGTATAGAACCATAACTGATGATACCGTTCCTCATACCGGAAATGTGTACGATACATATCTTCTTGCGAATGGAATAATTGCACGAGGTGATGGAACACCGGTTGACTTGACTCCAGTAGAAACGGATAGAGATGCTCTTTTAGGAGATGATTTCTTAATCAACCGCAGGGCGTTCGTATTGCATATGCTTGGTGTCGCATGGACTGGGGCGAATATGACTGGAACAGCCCCAAACAACACAGAACTAAAAGATGGAGCCAATTGGAACAGAGTGTATGACCGCAAAAATATTGGGGCTATTTTGTTGCGTCACACCGTATAGGAGGTACTATCATGAGTTTAACAGCTTTCAATAGGCGAAGGCGGCTGACACAAGAACAAGAAGCGGCTAAAAAAGAAGGTGAAGCAATGGGGCGGCAGGAAACTACCGCTCCCAGTTCTGTTCCGGATTATGATTGCATGAGTGATGAAGAATTAATGACACTTGCAATTGAAAAAAATATTGAAGTCGAGAATTTGACTCGCAGAAAAATAATTAATATCCTTAAAAAGTTGAGTTAAAATATTTGTAAGAAAAAATTAAGATGCATTTAAAAGAAAATGCCTATTCATCAACGTTTAATAGGATATTTGTCACTAGCTTGTCGCTAATAAGATAGATATTTACATACATGTGCCAGTATTGTATAATAAAAGAAAAGGAGTTTTGAGCATGGAAAGATTAACAGTAAATGATTTATCTTGTTGTGAACAAGAAGACGTGTGGGCGAAAATGACCACAAAAGAACAATGCGAATATATCGCAAACCAAGAAGCAACGCTTATTTCCCTTAAAGCAGAGATGGATCAATTAAGGCAACAGAGCCGTAATTCGGAACGGGGGACAATAGGAACGGCCGTGCCTTACAGGGCTAGGTTGGGCGCAGAATCACAAGGGCGGCTAGTGATATTCGATGATGAAAAAGGTTTCGCAACAGGTGAAAGATTAGCGGAAATTATGCTTGCTGAACATGATAAGCGATTGATTGTATTGCCATGTAAAATAGGCGAAAAAATCTATATGGCTGATGGGCATATGGGCAAAGTGTTTCAACGTTTAGCAAGCATCGAAGATATGCTAACTAAAATAAAACCCATGTGGGGGAAAGTTTATTTTGCGACACCGGAACAAGCCGAAGACGCCTTGAGTGCCAATGCTTAACTTAAAAAAAGAAGCCGAATGGGAACGGAAAAAATACAAACGTTATCAATTTAGATGTCCTAAAGATACCGCAGAACAGTTTGACGAAAAACTAAAGGCTGATAAACTTACATTTAGTCAATGGATGAAAGAGCAGATTAAGAAATATCTGAAAGGCGGGGAATGATGAAAATAATTAGAAAGCCTTTACCTGATGGTAGAAATAAAATGTATTTTGATTGTTTTTATCATGGCGGTGGTTGCGTTCAAAAAGATGAATATTGTCCACTAAAAATTGATTGTAAAACTGAAATAACATATGAAAAAGAAGGTTATCCGAAAAATAAAATAGTTCGATGTTCAAATTATCTTTGCAAGGCAATGTAAATGAAATATTTGAAACCGTAAATAGCTTAACAATATAGCATCTATCAAAACGATAGGTGCTTTTATTATGCCAAGAAAGGACGGTGATGCTTTTGCTTTATACAATTTGTAGATCTATCAATAATTATTTTCACTTATTTAATCAATTAGGAAGAGTTATTGCTTACAAAGGGCATTTTACAATTGATAATGGAGTTATTAAGACTATTGATAGCAGCAATTTTATTATCGGGCAATATGTCCGCATATATGACTCAATTCTTAATGATGGTATATACAAGATTGAAAATATTGGCGAAGGATATATTGATGTGTCTATACATAATGAGGATTATCCTACATGGATTAAACCGACTGGACTGGTGGACTCATATAATATCGGAGATCGTGTTACTCATGATAATATACGTTATGTGTCTCTTATAAACGCAAATGTGTTTGTTCCTGGCACTGATGTGCGTTGGTGGGAACCCGTTTCAGAGATTGAGCATAGTGTGCAAAATGAGATTTTTGACGGGGCGATATGCCCTCTTAAGATACCAAAAGATTTTATACAATTATCTAAAAATATAGAAAAATATGCTGATTTGACGGAAAAAGATCCAAAACAGGCGTTATTAATGGCAGAGTCTTTTGCTGGATACTCCTATACTAAAGCGACCAACCCAGAAGGGATCCCTCCAAGATGGCAAAATGTATTTAGTCAATCGTTAAGACCGCATAGAACAAGAATGTTTACATTGAGGATATAAAAATGCCAAAAAAAAAGATCAACATACTAGGAACAGAATATAAAATAGTACACTATAAAAAGCATAACTTTCAGGAAAATGCAGATGGGGAATGCTTTATATATGATAAAAAAATCAAAATCCGTAAGGCTTCAAAGATGCTTTCCGATGAATGCAATGAGCATGAAAAAAGAGAAAGATATAAAGAAGTCCTCAGGCATGAAATCACTCACTCAATTTTATTCGAATCTGGAATGAGTGAATATTCACGTGATGAAAATCTTGTTGAATGGATAGCAATTAAATTTCCTAAATTGCTAGAATTGTTCAAAAAAGTTAATGCCCTATAAAAAATATAAGGAGGTATAACCCATGCCTAGTCCATTGTCGTATGCAGAAAAAGCGGTGTTTTTAGACAAAAAAAGCATTCCCGATGCCTTCGGGGGAGTCTCTACACAATATGTCGAGGGAGCCGAATTTGATGTGCTGGTTGAACTTTCTGGAAGCGTGACACAACTGTTGGCTGAACAGAAAAACGAGTCGATAAGCTATAATATCACAGTACATAAGGATTTGCCGATGGATTTCCATTCTGTCTTCAAATTAAGAAAGGGTGGGAGAATATTAAGGGTTACAGTAGATCCAGACTCAAGCATTGCCCCAAAATCCAGCACTTTAGATTTCAAAGTAGGGAGAGCAGAGGAATATGTCCTCCCAATATAAGAAGGAGCCCTTATGAGCCAAAAAATAACTAAATATGAAAAGATAATATTTATGGAAAGGGAAATTGAGGACAAGGAATTATTATTAAAAACATGGAAGGAGTACGCCGAAGGCAAAAGAGATATACACGCTGAAAGCAAATATATATTTGTCCACGCTAAAGAAAAAATAGGCAGGATAGAGGGATTGATATCTTCTAATTCTCTAGCATATATGGATGAATTATTCATAATCATAGATGATTTTTATGACAGCCATTATTATGATTATGATTCTGCAATAAGATGCGCCAGTGACTTTTTGGAAAATTATGAAAAAATCATAAATGATGAAGCGCAAAAGGAATACAATAAAAAAATAAAATATTATGGCATATATAATGCTAAAAAAGAATGCAAAAGATTGCGATTGGCGTTGGTCCAAAATAAAACCGCATTACGTTTAATGATGAATGATCTTAATTTGCTTGAAAAGATGCGGCTCAAACATATCCGTAATTCGCCTACGGCAAGGATTAATTGCAGCCCATCTTTCATCTCTTGCTATAAAGGTGGCTTAATATTTGATGGATTCATAACAGGCATAAAAGAAGGTGGCATGTGATGGAGGAACAAAAAAGGATAGCCAAATGCGATAAATGCGGCGAAGTAACACCAGTCACATACAAGACCGATGAAATCCATGACAATATTGAGCATGTTTACGCCGAGTGCCAAGAATGTGGCGCAAAAATCACAGTCTTTTACACAAATGCAGAGATCAGGGGGCTGCTTATGCAGCAAGAAGCCCTTACAAAAGACATTGATAAAAAACAGTCGCAATATAAGGTTAAAAAAAGAAATGAAAATGCTAAGAAATTGCGGAAGCTTATGGCTGAACTTATGGCAAAAGAGGCGGTGGCTAATTGACGGATCAAAAATCAGAGGAAAACAGGACTTGGTATCACTGCCCTAAATGCGGTCAAAAAATATGCATGGCATCAAGCAATGCAAGCGGCAAGGAGATATTTATTAAATGTAAAAAATGCAAATCAGAAATAGAGATTAGAATAGGAGAAGAATGAGCCATTGAGCCTACCGGTACCGGTAATTCGGGAGCGTAGGCTCTTTTTATTTTGCCTGAAAGAAGGTGATGCCGTTGGGGGCAATATCAGCGTTAACTAGCACATATTTTCAATTTTTAAGAACCATGATTCCATTTGAATCGGACTTTGGGAGCAATCTTCTATTCTTCCCTGAAAACAGCGTGCCGCTGCGATTCATCAATAAAAATGGAGTGGAGCAGCCTGTCGAGATGCCCTATGGCACATATAACATTGCGAGGACTGATATTTTCCAAAGCAGCCTTAACCAATTGCGCATTTGGACACGCAGCCAATCTATAGGGCAGGTTTTGGGCTTGTGTGAGCACGTAGAGACGGCGATACCAAATGAAGGCAGAATATTAAGGCTTCCGGAGAATAAAGGGGCTATTAGCGTATATAGGGGTAAGCCATTCATGCAGCTGCAGCCTATGGATGAGCCGGACATCAAGGTCATGTACATAAATGTCGAAATTCGAAGCTATGTTCTGTAAGGAGGTCTTATGCAAGAATTAATAATTTTACTTAATCAGTACAAAGATGTAATGTCAGCCGTATTGACGGATGACGCAAATGATCTGCTAGATCGCTGTATTCAGATTGCGTATGAAAATCAAATACAGCCAGAATCGTTGGAAGATACTGTTCAAAAATTACAAGGCAAGGTAGAAGCCTATGAAAAGGCTTTGGAATGTCTTGTCAAAAAATATTAAAAATCAGGAGGAATTCATTATGAGCTTCAGCGAAGCATGGAAAAATGCAAAACCAGTAAAGGCAAGTGAGTTGAAAAATAAAAATGAAATGCCAGATAAAAAGAAGTCAACTCAAACAAAATCAACGTTTTTTAACAATACAGAAAAGGAGAACAAATAATTATGGAGAGAATATTAAACGGCGTAACATCACAGACCTTCAATTATCTTCAATTGGGCGCTGGTGCGATTATTAAGGATTTTGAATATGAAGCTATCACAACGCCTATAGCTTTCAAGGAAGCTTTTAACGCCGCCCTTCCGACAAAGCAGAATCTAGGAGGAACACGTGGCGGCATCAATATCAATATTATGCCAACTACAAGAAAGACCGAAATCGACGGAACAGAAATTGTATCATTCGTGGGTGATGAAACGGTTGAAAGCTGGGATGTGAGCATGGGCGGTTCATTGGTTCAATTCACCCCCCAAACCTTCCAGGAAGCTTTTCCAAGCGCAGAATTTGTTGAGGTCGGTGACCAGATCACGGCAATGAGGATAAAGCAGCAATTTTCTAATGAGGATTATGCAAAAAACCATGCATGGATCAGCACGACTAAGTATGGATATTTGATGGTCGCCATGTTCAACACGCTTAGCAGGCTTACCGGAGAGATAACAACGACATCAAACGGAGAAGCCGTGTTACCGATAACCATTAATCCCAAAAATGCTGATTTTTCGGATATTGAGCATTTACCCGTGGAAATATTTTTTGTAGATATGATTGGTGGGATTATTGATACAGGAACAATAGTAGCCCCTTAACATTAGGGATGATGGAGGTAAATAAATGAAACTGGGAAATATGACATTAGAGGACAGCCGTGGCGCAGAATTAATAATTGCGCCAGTCGCTGAAAAAATAATGAAAGATGAAGAGACCGCAAAATTATTTAATAATTTGCTGAATATTAATGCTGATTACAAAAATATGGAAGAAGACGAGAGGAAGCAATTTGTAAAAAGCCGTGTGGAGTCTTCAAAAGAACTGACAAAAAGATTGATACACAATCATTATGATAATATTTGCGTGATATTTGCAGCTCTTAACAAAACCAAACCATCAGAAATAAAGAAATGGAAGCGGAGCGAAGCGAATCTTCAAATCGCAGAAATGATGAATGATGAAGACATGCAAAGTTTTTTTATGTCATCGGATGTATTGGTGCAAGCCGTACTGTCCGCTATTTAGCCGAAATAAGCCCAATACCACAAAAAACCGTCTATACCTATCTTGTGGAGAAATATAACCACGAGACGCAGTTAGAGAATTTTGTAACTGACATGCTTTGGGCTTTGGTAAACAACATGCGCTTCCAAAACAACAAACGCTATTGCGAGTCAAATACAAACATCAATGCGCAAAAGGAATTGAACGGGAAAGCCATTCTTGATGAGCTTATCAATGCATGGTAAGACCCTTAATGGTCATTTTTAAATGCCGAACTTCAGATGAAAGGAGGGCTTAACATAAATATCTTTGAACTTTATGCGACCATCGGGCTGAAAGACGATGGTTTTAAGTCAGGCATCAACCAAGCGAAAGAAAATACGGGCGGTTTTACGTCGAGCGTCAAAAATCTTATAAGCACAGTAGCGGGAATAAAGGTCGTAAGCGCAGCCTTTCAGATGGTTTCGAATTCTATTGGCGGTGCAGTGGAAAGATATGATACGTTAAACCGATTTCCCAAAGTTCTGCAATTAATGGGGTTTAGTGCTGCTGATGCATCAACCGCTACAGATAAATTAAGCACTGGAATTCAGGGATTGCCAACGTCATTAAACGATATCGTATCTAATGCGCAAAAGCTTACGGTATTAACCGGAAATCTTGAGGAATCCACAGATACAACATTAGCTTTAAACAATGCCATGATAGCAAGCGGCGCAACAACCACGGATGTTACAAGGGGAACAACTCAATATGTGCAAATGCTGTCTAAGGGCAAAGCGGATGTCATTAGTTGGAGGACGCTGCAAGAAACGATGGGGTTCGCATTACGTGAAGTATCCACGGAGATGCTAGGAGCCGGCGCATCGTCAAATGACTTATACGATGCATTGAAATCAGGGCAAATAACGTTTGATCAAATGAACGCTAAACTGGTCGAATTGAGCACGGCCACAGGTGGATTCGCTGACATGGCGAAAGAAGCGTCTGGAGGTATTGGAACATCATGGACTAATATGCAAATAGCTATAACCCGTGGCGTCACTAACATAATCAGCTCGATCGATAAGAATCTGACAGAAAACAGCTTGCCGAATTTGCAGCAGTCGATTGAGATTGTAGGTAAGGGCTTTGAAGGTTTTTTGAATATTATCGCCAATGGCGCAGGTTTTATTATTAAAACGGCTGCCCCCGCTATTAAATTCATAGGAAAAAATCTGGATATAATTGTACCCTCATTGGCAGCAGTAACTGCAGGTTTTGTGGCTTATAATGCGGCAATGGGAATAGCAAACACTATAAAGAAAGTCACGTCAGCTATAGAATTGTCAAAAAATGCTATGGCGGCGGCCAATGCTGTGACTGGCGTCATGACTATATCGTTGGGAGCCAATGCCACAGCCGAAGCGACTAGGGCGGCTGCTAAAAAAGCCGGAATGACAATTGATGCGGCAGGAAATATAATTACAGCTGCTGGCACAGCAGCGACAGCAGCAGAAACAGCACAATTATTAGCAAGCACGGGAGCCGTTACAGTAAAAACAATTGCGCTTGGTGTCCTGTCTGGAACAACGGGAATCGCTACCGCAGCCGCACTACTTTTTAATGCTGCATGGAAAGCAAATCCAATAGGCGTTGTGATTGCTGGCATAACTGCATTGTCTGCTGCAGTAGCAGGATTAATTGTATGGCTTAACAGGGAATCGGAAGCATCAAGAGAATTAAAAGCAGAAAATGAAAATCTGGCAAGCGCAACCGATGAGCTATATGATTCTCTTGAAGCTAGCAGTGCTGCTTATGATAATAGTGTTAAATCTATTGATGCGGAAATTGCGGCATCCGAAAAATTAGCTGACAAAGTAACTAAGCTGGTAGGAGTTGAAAATAGGTCCGCAGAACAAAAATCGGAATTAAGAGCATATGTTAATGCGCTTAATGATTCCATGCAAGATTTAAATCTGGAATACGATTATGAAACCGATACGCTAAATATGTCCACAGAAGCTATATACATAAAAATAAAGGCATATAAGGAACAGGCAAAAGCGCAAGCGGCGCAAGATCGATATACGGAGATATTAAAGGAACAAATAGAAGTTGAGGAACAATTAATAAATGCACAAAAGCAATTGCAAGATGTGGAGACGGCTTATTACACAAATTCCGAGATTAGTCATAAAGAATATAAAAACAGAATAGAAGAAATAACCGTTACTGAAAAGCAATTACAAGACCAAAAAGAATCTTTAGCGACCTCATCTGAATATGTTGAAAATGTTATGGTTGATTCATATAAAGCAGAAGCGGAAGCGGCCGAAAACAGCGTGATTTCTCAAATAAGCGCATATGATGATTTGAGCGAAGCATTACAGGCATCGGCAGATATTATCATTGGCTCGATGCAATCAGTAGCGGACTCCTCTACAAGCATGACAAAACAGCTTGAGTTGGATTCTGAAATCACGGCACAAAGCGTTCTGGATACTTTAAAAAATAACCAGACGATGGTGTCAGGGTATTATGATGGTTTGAAAACCTTAATGGAACGTGGCGTGCAAGGATCTGTCATCGACATATTGAGCGATGGCTCCGAAGAGTCCATGTCAATCGTCTCTGCCTTCAAGGATGCCACAGATGAAGAGCTGCGGGCACTCGTCGAGTCATATGAGACGAACGCCTATTTGGCAGGCGAGGGCTATAAGGAGTACTTGCTTTCCACGGGCATGGATGAAGCGACAGCCAACGCCATATATGACGCATATCTGGCAGGGAACGAAGCTTCAATATC
>Ga0153940_1000148_pt1 | contig 42730 bp, 34 predicted proteins | sample TSNJ024MetaG_FD_104736 | JGI IMG/M metagenome (GOLD analysis project Ga0153940, IMG submission 104736) | Attine ant fungus gardens microbial communities from New Jersey, USA - TSNJ024 MetaG | ecosystem: Host-associated > Fungi > Mycelium > Unclassified | place: USA: New Jersey, Brendan T. Byrne... | reverse complement strand
CTTTCACTGGAAAATATACACTCCACTATACAAAATACCGAAATGCAAATCACACAGATGCGAGAGAACCTGTTAGATACTGAATATCAATATACAGATAAGAAAAACCAGTTGGAAGCACAACTCAAAACATACATATCGCAATTACTGGCTGAGATACAGGCATGGGAGTTGAATTATGCCCTTATCACCCCGGTAGACGGTCAGGTAACATTTACTAACTATTGGGTAAAGAACCAGAACATAACAACAGGGGAAACCGTATTTACAATTATACCAAAAGATAACCAGCAAATCATGGGCAAGGCGCAGATGCCGTTAACACGTTCGGGCAAAGTAAAGCCGGGACAAAAGGTAAATGTTCGTTTCTCTAATTTTCCCGACAATGAATACGGCATAATAAAAGGTAAAGTAAAGAATATCTCACTGGTTCCCACAAAAGGCAGTCAATCAGAATCTTACTATACTGTAGAAATTGAATTTCCAGAGGGTTTGACAACCACTTATAACAGGGAATTACCTTACCTTCCGGAAATACAGGCCCAGGCCGATATTATTACTGATGACATATCGCTTCTCGAACGGTTTTTTATGCCAATAAGGAAAATATGGACCGAGAGGATGAAATAAAAATGAGAATATATATTGTTTAAGGTATTTGTATTTTAAATAGGTCAAATATACCTTTTGTAGTCAAACGAGAGTAAAATATTATTTCTGTAACACAGTTTAGTCTACAGTTTCGATTGGAGAACGTCAGGGGCAAGGTACCAAGCCGATTATAAGCCGAGAAGCCGATCGGCAGAGCGTAAAAGCAGCAAAAGCTGCATGAGAAACATCTTCGGGCAAAACTGCTTCAGAGGAAACCTTCAGGCGTTTTTTATCCGCCTTGGCGCAAGATATAGACGTATAGGAAAATGTCCAAGGTGAAAGCTCTTCCGCAGCTCTATGCCTACAAGTGCGAGAAGTTGCAAGAACTTTGCTTTAGGATCATTGACAGGGAGTCCAATTATGATGGGTTTACCACAACAGAGTCCATCAACTCTGACAGAATCATCGACTACCTTGACCTCTTGTCGCTTCGCGTCAACAGGAAGACTGTTGTTGTGCTTGATAACGCGAAGATTCACCGGGTAAAGAAAGTTATGTGCCATCGCAAGCTTTGGGAGAAAAGGGGACTTTTCACCTTCTTTCTTCCCCCATACTCTCCACATCTGAACCTTTCCGAAACGCTTTGGAGGATACTTAAGGGCAAGTGGATAAAGCCACAAGATTATATTAGCAAAGACAATCTTTTCTATGCTGCAAACAGAGCCTTGACAAATGTTGGAAATGTCTTGTATGTGAACTTTAAAAATCATGCAGCTTAATTATGAGGACTTACTTAGTAAATTTTGCAACTTTGATTTGCATTACTCATTTGTTTGTTTCTTCACTATTCAAGTGCAATCGTTTGCATTTATAGAACTCTTGTTTTTTTAAATTAAGTGAAAGTATTATACATATATGCATTATTTTTGAAAAGTGAAGTTTTCTAATTTCTTTTCTCTCTATATTTTGAATAGTTATTTGTTACACTGTATAGTGTATTATAATTAAATCTAATATTAATACTATGTTAAGTCGATTTCATCCTAATGTAAAATCTACAATTGTTTTTCTAAAACTCTTAAAAATTAAGGTCAATAGCTCGACCGTAGATGATACTTTACAAAATCATAAAGATTGGCCAAGCCTCTTATCCATACATGATTCGCTAAATAAATGGAAAGTTGAAAACGTGGCCGGAGAAATTAATCCCTCAGACATATCACTCCTTCCGACTCCTTTTATAGTATTTATCAAAGATAGCGAGACTCCATTTGAAATAGTCACTGAGGCTAACGATCGAACAGTTTCAGTATTGAGTGGTACTTATAGGAAGATAAAAGTTGAGAATATCAAAACCTTTTTTAAGCGGTGGGATGGTATATTCCTCATAGCAGAAAAAGGTCCTGATTCCGGAGAGAAGAGATTTGAGCAAAACCGTATACGTAGTTTTGTTAAAACTCTTGTGCCAATATTCTTTTTTACCGGTATTTTAATATTGTCTATATTATGTCTGGTTTCGAAAATCAATATATCAGATGTTTTTTATCCCATACTGGGAATTGGGGTTCAGTATCTTATTCTACTTCTTGGAATATTTACTTCCGTTCTACTAATATGGCATGAAATAGGAAGCAATAATCCTATCTTACATAAGTTATGCAGAGGTATTTCAAGAGGAAATTGTGATGCAATTCTTACAAGTAAATACTCCAAAATATTTAGTTGGTTAAGTTGGAGTGAAGTTGGACTATTTTATTTTGTAGGGGGCATGTGCACACTTCTGTTCGTCAACCCTATAAAAGAATCTGTTTCGTTCATTGGATATATGAATATACTTGCTCTGCCTTACATTTTATTTTCAGTTTGCTATCAATGGCGAATCGCCAAACAATGGTGTGTATTATGTTTGATCGTTCAGGTACTTTTATTACTTGGTGGAGCCAATATTATTATAAATAAACTACTTATTCCTATTACTCAATTCTCTTTTCAGTTAATTGCTTATACTTTTTTAGCCTATGCATTACCTGCATTGTTATGGCATATGATAAAACCATATCTTTATAAGATCCAAATAGCCAAGAATACACATAAACAATACTTAAATCTAAAATTTAATCCGGATGTATATAAAATCCTACTAAGTAATCAGCGTCAGATTTGTTATTCGGTTGAGGAATTAGGGATAAGCCTTGGAAATATTCAGGCAAAGAATGAGTTAGTTAAAGTATGTAACCCTTATTGTGAACCGTGTGCAAGCACCCATCTAATAATAGATGAGCTTATGGATAGAATCCCCAATTTGAAACTTAAAATTATTTTTACTACACCTAATGATTTTGATCATCCGGCTTTTCAACCTACTGCTCATTTAATGGCATTATTCAGACAGAGAAAAGACACAGATTTATTAAAAAAAGCATTGGACGACTGGTATAGCACAGGAAAGAAAGACTATAAACAATTTGCTGCAAAATTTCCGCTAACAAACTCATCATTGAATGATCAATATAACGATATTGAAGCAATGTATCAATGGTGTAAATCTATGAAGATCACGTATACTCCAACCATTTTTATCAACGGATATGAATTGCCGTCTGATTATAATATACAAGATTTATACTATTTCCTATCAGAAGAATAATTAACATTATATTTAATAAAATCCTTAATATTTATTTAATATTATTTCGCATGGAAAGAAAAAGAAGAGCAAGATGTGTAAAAGTATTCCTGATTATTATGTTAGGAATAATTACTTTGTCATCAAGTATGCATGCCCAAAGTGGCACTATTACAGTAAAAGGAAATGTGAAAGACAGCAATGGCGAACCTATCATTAGTGGTAGTGTTGTCGTTAAAGGCACAACAAATGGAATTGTAACAGACTTGGGGGGAAATTATGAACTAAATAATGTACCATCCAATGGAACTCTGATTTTCTCGTATTTGGGTTTCAGAACGGTAGAAGTACCTGTTAACGGAAAATCACAGATAGACGTGACTATGGAAGAAGACGTGGCTCTGTTGGACGATGTAGTAATAATCGGCTATGGTAGCGTTAAGAAAAGTGACCTTACCGGAGCTATAACAGCTATTGGGGAAAAGGACTTCCAAAAAGGAGTAATAACAACACCATCTGAATTGATTACAGGAAAAATTGCCGGTGTTCAAATCACTTCTAATGGAGGAGCTCCTGGTAGTGGCAGCCGTATCCGTATCCGGGGAGGAGCATCTTTGAATGCAAGTAATGATCCACTAATTGTTATTGACGGTGTCCCTATCGATAATAGTACGATAACTGCAGCACCCAACATTTTATCATCTATAAACCCGAGTGATATAGAATCAATGAATGTTCTGAAAGATGCCTCTGCAACTGCGATATATGGTTCGCGGGCATCAAACGGTGTAATCATTATAACGACCAAAAAAGCTAAAGAAGGACAGGGGCTCAAATTTAATTTCTCCACAGTGGCATCTCTGTCTTCAGCACGCAAAACTGTAGATGTACTTTCGGCCGATCAGGTAAGAGAAATTATCAATACCCGTGGTACAGCGAGCCTTCAGGCCCAACTGGGAACGGCCAACACTGATTGGCAGGACGAAATATACCGTACTGCTTTTACTACTGACAACAATTTCACAGTAAGTGGCTCCACCAAAACTTTACCATACAGAGTATCCCTTTCATACCTGAATCAGGATGGTATTCTAGATACTGACAATATGAGCCGTGCAGGAACCTCGATTAATCTGAATCCTAAATTCTTTGATAATCATCTATCAATAGATGTTAATCTGAAAGGTACTTATTCAAAAAACCGCTTTGCCAATACAGACGCTATAGGGGCAGCCGTTCGCATGGACCCTACCCAACCGGTAAAAGCCGATGGTTTTGATACATGGGGTGGATATTACACTTGGCTGAATGGTGATATACCTAATCAACAAGCAACCTATAATCCTGTTGCCCTGCTAAAATCGAGAAAAAATATAGGTGAACTATATCGTAGTATCGGCAATATACAGTTCGATTATAAGATGCACTTCCTGCCGGAACTAAGAGCTAATGTAAACTTAGGTTATGATTATTCGTATGGTAGAGGTACTGTCAACATACCTACATGGGCACCTCAATCATATATGAGCAGCACAATAGCAGGACAAGGAGGAGAATGGAGCCAATACAAACAAAACAACAGGAACTTACTGATGGATGTTTATCTGAATTACAATAAATATTTCGAATCTATAAAAAGTACAATAGATGTGATGGCTGGCCATACTTATCAAGACTGGAAGACGCATAACTATTCTTTCGAATCATTTACTGCGACAGGTATTCTTACATCAACCCCTACTTTCTGGCACGATTATCCTCAAAACACCCTGATATCCTATTATGGACGTCTTAACTATACTCTGATGAACCGTTATCTGTTGACTGCAACCGTACGTCGCGATGGTTCATCCCGTTTCAGTAAAGATAATCGTTGGGGTACATTCCCATCGGTAGCTCTTGCTTGGAGAATTAGTGAAGAAGATTTCATGAAAGGATTTGAAAGTCTATCGAACCTGAAGTTAAGATTAGGATATGGTGTCACAGGACAACAAGACGGTATAAACAGATATGGATATCTGGCAACATACGGATACAGCGAAAACAATGCAATGGTGCAGATGGGTAACAATTACTACCAGATGTATCGCCCCAATGCATACGATCCTGATATCAAATGGGAACAAACAGCGACTTATAATGCAGGTATCGATTTCGGATTTTTCAATAACAGACTCTCCGGTAGTGTAGACTACTATGTAAAGAAAACCAAAGACCTCTTGAATGAAATAGATGTAGCTGCCGGATCTAACTTTAATAACAGATTGCTGACAAACATCGGAAATATGAAAAATCATGGTATTGAAGGTACAATTAACGTTGTAGCTGTCGATACAAAAGATATTTCGCTTGATTTTGGTTTCAATGTAACTTACAACCACTCCGAAATAACAAAACTAACCCAATCCAACGACCCGTCTTATCAGGGTGTACCTACCGGAGGAATATCGGGTGGTACCGGAGCTCAGGTTCAGATACACTCAGTAGGATATGCTCCTTATTCATACTTCTTGTATAAACAGGTATATGACGATAACGGAAAACCTATCGAGGGTGTATATGCCGACCTCAATGGTGATGGTCTTGTAAATGAACAGGACAGGTATCATTACAAAACAGCCGAACCGAAAGTATTTATGGGTTTCTCTACAAACTTTGCCTATAAAAACTGGTCGTTCAGCACATCGCTCCGGGCTAATTTCGGTAATTATGTTTATGACAATATCTCATCTGATATGGGTTCGTACCGTCAAATTGCCAATCCTTTAGATTATATCCAGAACGGAGCGGTAGATGTGTTAAATACAAACTTTTACAACGGCAGATCATTATCTGACTACTACATCAAAAACGGCTCTTTTCTGAAAATGGATAATATCTCACTGGGATACAACTTTGGCCAGATTGCAAAAGGAATAGGCTTGCGCACAAGTTTCACTGTGCAGAATGTGTTTGTAATAACCAAATATAAAGGAATAGACCCTGAAATAGCAGGCGGGATAGACCGGAATTTATATCCTAATCCACGTACATTCTCACTCGGGTTCAACCTCGACTTTTAATCACTTAATACCGATAAATAAAATGAAAAATAATATATTCAAATCAATATCGCTGGTCCTTATCTCTTCAGCATTTGCGGTATCCTGTACCGGAGATTTGGACAGGTTTCCTACAAATGAAACCACAGCCGAAGTAGTATACAGCACTTATAATGGTTATTTAGAAAGTATGGCAAAAGTGTATGGAGCTTATACATTGCCGGGTAATACAGGGCCTGCCGGTAATCCTGACGTATCGGGCCTCGACGAAGGTAGTAATGCCGACTTTTTACGGGGATTCTGGAATCTTCAGGAATTACCGACTGATGAAGCAAAATGTGCATGGATAGGGAACGATCCGGGCATTTCAGATCTTAATAACATCAGCTGGACATCTGAAAATCCATTTTCGAAAGGCCTTTACTATCGTTGTATAGTACAAATAAAATTTGCCAATGAATTCTTAAAATATACCACAGATGAAGTTCTTGCAAGTAAAGGGTTTAGCGATGCTGAAAAAACTGAAATTCGTTATTTTGCAAGTGAAGCACGCTTTCTCAGGGCCTTCCAATACTGGGTATTAATGGATTTATTCGCCAATCCGCCTTTCATAGACGAAAATAGTCCTACCGGTAAATTCATGCCGGAGCAAATAAGCAGAGCTAATTTGTACAGCTATGTAGAGACTGAATTGCTTGATGTTCAGAATTCATTAAAAGATCCGCGCCAGAATGAATACGGGCGTGCAGATAAAGCTGCGGCATGGGCTCTTTTGGCGAGACTCTATCTAAATTCGGAAGTATATACCGGACAAAAAAAATACACAGAAGCTATAACATATAGCAGCAAGGTATTGACTGCAGGCTATACTCTGATGCCTAAATATGAAGAGCTATTTCTGGCCGACAATAACCTGAACAATCCGGAAGTTATTTTATCCATAAATTATGATGGAAATAAAACGCGTAGCTATGGAGGAACTTTTTTCATTATCAATGCATCTTTCAATAGTCTTTCTGAAATAGACTATGGTATGACTACCGGAGGATGGGGAGGAAACAGAACCACTAAGGCGTTAACAGACAAGTTTGCTGACGGAGACTCGCGTTATCTTTTCACAGGAGATACAGATGAGATAGAATCTATCAGTTCCTTTGTTCAAGGGCTATCAACCTATAAATTTAGAAATGTAACCTCAAAAGGAGAAGCCGGATCTTTCGGAGCTTATGCCGATACGGATTTCCCTCTTTTCCGTCTGGCTGAAATGAACCTTGTATATGCTGAAGCTGTATTGAAAGGAGGAAGCGGAGGTTCTGAAGCACAAGCTATTACATACATAAACCTGTTGCGTGAACGTGCATTTGGAAATAAAGATAATAATTTCGCAACTATCAATCTCTCAGATATTATTGATGAGAGAGCACGCGAATTATATTGGGAAGGATTTCGTCGCACAGACCTTATCCGTTTCGGATATCTGACTGGCAATGCATACTTGTGGCCTTGGAAAGGCGGAAGTAAAAATGGTAGGGCTGTAAGTAGTAACTATACAATATATCCTATCCCGACTTCGGATTTAATGGCTAATACCAATCTTAAACAAAATACCGGTTACTAATACTAAACAATACAGACCATTATGAAAAAAATTAATATAATCTTATGTTTGTTACTTGTTATTTTTGCCTCATGTAACAAAGATGAGGACAAATTGATGATAAGTTCTCCTGAAAATGCCGTTGCTCCGGTCTTATCGATGGAAGGTGAAACTAACATTGTTATAAATGAAAATAATCTGACCACTTTTCCTGTTATTTTTAACTGGAGCAAAACTGATTTTGGCAACAGGGATATTGCAGTGGAATATACTCTTGAAGTTGATGTAACAAGCGATTTTAAGTCTGTCCAAAGCGCAGCTATCGGTACAAATAAAATAACCTATGGAGTATCTGCTACCTATCTGAACGATCTGGTCCTTAATAAATTTAAGCTATCAGCAGATGAGGCCCATGAGTTATATGTAAGAATATCTTCCACGACTCTTAAAGAAGGAGACGTGGAAAACCCGCTACCTCCTGTAGTCTCAAACTTACTTATCATAACAGTAACTCCTCTTTATATAGAACCGGAATATCCTGAAAATATGTATATGATAGGAAATGATTTCGGTAGTTGGGATTGGACATCTTCAGGTGTAGTAGAGATGACCCCTGTTAATAGCAAGCCAGGACATTTCTGGTGCATCAGGTATTTCTCCAAAGACAATGGTTTCAAATGGAACTCTATTAAAGCATGGGGCGGCGACTTCAACCAATTATCCAGAAACGACGGATTCTTGATAGTAGGAGGTGATGCGTTTGTTGCTGCTAACGGTATCTACTCGGTATATGTAGATATGGAAAACGACAGAATTACCATGGAAAGGGCCAAAGTATACGGAATGGGAGACTGTTTCGGTGGCTGGGATGCCGGAACTTATCCATTCACAGAAGATGGTAGCGTAATGAAGATAACAACAAACGCATCGGGTGAACTCAGAATGTATGCGGCATCTTCAGGAGCTTCATCCGACTGGTGGACAAGAGAATTTATCATCCGCAACGGCGTCATTGATTACAGAGGCACTGGAGATGATCAGTTACCTAGAGTAAATGTTGCAGCAGGCAAAACCGTCACACTTGACTTCAATGCCGGAACTGGAGTTATTGAATAATATCAAAGTAAAATACTCTTTTTCGAAGAAGTGAGGACTTTTTCTCACTTCTTCTTTTAGATGTATTTTAGTTTACAAAGCATACTATTCCAATTCCAACTTTGCTTATTGCATAGCTTTGGCGATATTATCCACCTAATGTTTTATATCACCTTCTTTACAGTTTAACGATTTGGCTCACAGGAATATGTTCATTACTCATCAACGCTAACATCTAACATGAAGGTGATGCACTTTAATGTCCGCATATTTGAATATCACATAAATAACGTAGCCAAAATAAGTCTTCATTATGCGATTATCCTATAATTCAAATCTGGGATTTGCGGATGAGGTCTTATTTTTGTTTTGCCTACTCGGTCTTTACTCATTTTTAGTCTGGTTTGATACTCCTTGGTGTTTAATCTGGTAACAACTTCTACACCTGTATCGGGAGAGGTTTTACCAATGGACCACCGTTGGTAACTATCGAAAACGACACCTGAGGTGGCTCTATGTACATGATAGAATAACCTATGCTCTATTGGATTCCATTTTGAGGCATATGGCGGATAGTGACAAATCTAATATCCGCCTTTGCCATGGTTAGCGTTTGTTCTTTCTGTGCCTGATATTTTTTAAGTAAAGCGTAATAGCATGTTTTGAAGGTTTTTTCATGCTCCGCCTCTTGGGGCAATTTCCGGTTCTTCTTTCCCCCTGATTAAATTATAACCCGATTATAATATACAGTAACAAATACAAACGTAACCTTTTGGCTTCTAATATCTTATTTTTCTGGAAACTTGCCTTGATATATTAGTTAATAGTCTTTAAATCGGAGGTCCGGAGTTGCATTATCCGTTCCGAGCCTTATCGGTTCTACCTGTGGAAACACTCCGCCCAGAGTCTTAATCCATATACTTGTCTAGTCGAAAGCAGTTTGCTCTTCCTCCATACATTGGGAATCAAGCAAGATGCCCTGACTGAGGATTAACCCACTTATCGGATACCAAAGCCAATGATCAACCTGACGGATGATAGGTACCCGCTCTAAATAGGGAATTATGTCATCCGGAAGTCGAAGCCGCTGCGATCCTCCGACGATTAGAACTAATGAGTCGCAGGATCTGGAAAACACACATAAAATCTATCATGAACGCTTTGGCTATTATCCGGCCAATGCTATGCCAATAAGATTTACCTAAATAAGCAGAACCGTAAGACTCTGGTCAAACACCATATTCTAGCCGCCGGAAAGCCTTTGGACAACCTAACCAAAGAAATGCAGACAAGCTCTGTTGCCTATAAAGAGCAATCATACAAAGGCATGAGAAAAAGGAATCAAATTGAATCTAACTTTGGCAACGCAAAGAGGTAGTGATGGGCGGGCTAAACTGATCATGAGCGTTTCATAATGCAACATACTGACATAGAAACTGAAAAACTATCTGAAAATTGTTACCTTCCTAAATATTTCACCTACAATAATCTTACAAGCAAATACATCCAAGTATTCTACTTTTTCAAGAAATCAATGTCCTGTGTGGAATATAAAAAATATTACATTTCATAACCTAAACGCAAAATAACAATATATCGATGAAAGTTTGCATATAGGAATTATTTTATATCTTTGTTCTTGAAAGTCGTTCTTTGTATTTAATGCAAAATGAGGTGATAAACAGAAAGTCGCTCGTTTCTAAACCGTTACCTGCTCACTTGGAGGAGTGGGGTAATTAATTAATAATCAACTGGTTGCGGAAATTTGTATGTCTTGCAACGTGCGTGGTCAGCTTCTTTTTTATCCCGCACAGCGTAGCAATCTCCTTCAAATATTCATTCATCTTTTGGTTGCTGTGCATCGGGAGAAGTTTATCGGTACCCAATCTTCTGTATTTGCGGATAATACTCAATGGAATTTCTAGTAATGGGATATTAGCTTCTACATCTGACTTTTGCCTATTCAGACGCAGCCACTTTTGCCCGAAACCATCTTCAAATATATTATCGGTAGTCAGATTGGCTACATCTATGTAGGCGATACCTGTGAAGGATTGGAACGCAAAAATATCTCTGACCTCCTCCAATCTCTGGCTGTCAAATTTTTTGGATAACAGTTTCTTTATCTCAGGTTCTATCAAAAACTGTTTGTGTACTGGTTTGTATGATAATGAGAGGTCATCAAAAGGATCATGGGTGATATATCTGTTCTTTAGAGCATTGGTTATAATTTGTTTTAGATAGCGTAAGTGTTTGACTGTTGAGTTATGCCCACAATCACAAACAGATTTCAGATAGACTTCATAATCGGTTATAAATTGAAAATCGACTTCTCTTATTTGTAAATCTTCTTTTTTGTATTTGTACAGCATAAAATCTGCAACACGTTTGCGTGTAGCCCGATATTTGGATAGTGTTGTGTCTCGAATGGTTTTACCCACAAGACTTCGTTTTTGCTCTACTTTGATATCGTATAAAGAAAGAACTGTGTTTTCCCTGATTTCCTTACCTAAATAAGTATCCCGAAGTTTATCGGCTGTAACATATCCGTCTTTTTCAAGTATAGCTTTATAGTGTTTATCTAAAGCTATTTTTATTTTATCCAGAGCATCATTGATTGTTACTGCCTCTTTTGTTCTGCCGATTGCCCGTCCTGTCGGACTCCACATTTCGGGTTTAACAAATTGTAAGGAACTGAACTCTGCTTTATCTCCGCTAATGGAAATCCTGACACTGATACTGGCTAATCCATTGCTGTTTACTCTCTTCCTTGTTAAAAAGAGGATTCGATAGGTACTATTCATAACTCATCATTTTAAACGATTTAACAAAAATATTCACTATCGTTTAAAGGTTGAGCATCCTCCATAAAGCCAAGTTTGGTCATTGTAAGTCATTAGCTACCAGCGAGTAATTTGTTAAAAAGTGAACAAAAATAGTGATGGGATTTTGTTCACTTATTTTTCACTCGGCTATTGTCCTAAACTGACTTTTATTGGCTTTGGTAAAAAAGAAAAAAGTCTGCTAATCTACTGACTAACAGACTTTATGTCTTTGTTTGGCTTTTTGTGTCTTTCGACCTTTTTGCCTTCTGGTGGGCGTTGACGGATTCGAACCGCCGACCCTCTGCTTGTAAGGCAGATGCTCTGAACCAGCTGAGCTAAACGCCCTATTAGGGTTGCATTTTCTCTCAAATGCGATGCAAAGATATAGCTTTTTTCAATATTACAAAACATTTGAAATCTTTTTTTGAAAAATATTTTGAAACGAAATGACTTCAAGCATTTTAAAATCTTAATTTTTATCAATTAGCTAAATAGATTGCAAAGATTTAACTAATTTCGCAGCAATATAAATATATGACTTTAAAACGATGAACGTAAAAATTATAAATAAATCACACCATCCGCTACCCGAATATGCAACACCTTACTCTGCCGGAGTGGACCTGAGAGCAAATATTACCGAACCTGTAACATTGAAGCCGCTGGAGCGGACTCTTATTCCAACCGGCCTGTATTTGGAATTACCTCAAGGATACGAAGCTCAGATACGCCCCCGCAGCGGGCTGGCTTTCAAGCACGGTCTGACAGTATTAAACTCACCCGGTACTATCGACGCAGACTATCGTGGCGAAATCCGTGTCATACTTGTCAACTTATCAAATGATGATTTTGTTATAAACGACGGAGAACGTATATGTCAAATGGTTATTGCTTCACATGAGCAAGTACTTTGGGACGAAGTAGAGACAATTAACGAAACAGAGCGCGGAGCGGGAGGTTTTGGCCACACAGGCAAACAGTAATATTCAGAAACGTCATTTTTGATATGCATAAAAAAGCACGTGTTTTTTATTTAGTCTTACTTGTTATTGCAGGTAATCTTTTCTCTTTTGCTCAAAACAGCGGAATATCCGGTCCGGTTACAACAAAGCTCTCTGTTGACGATAGCCGTAAATTCGACTACTTCTTTTATGAAGCAATGAATGCCAAAGCTACCAATCAATACGATGCGGTTTTCGACTACCTCAAATACTGTATGGCTATCGATTCTACGAATGCAAACGTATTGTATGAGCTCGGCAATTATTATAATTCCATTGAAAGTAAAAATAAGGCTATCGATTATTATCGCAGAGCCACGGTATACGATGGCGACAACTACTATTACAATATGGCATACGGAAGCATGTGCCTCGAATTTAAGCAATACAGCGATGCAATAGAACAATTCGAAAAGTTGATTGCCAAAGACCCGGATAATACAGAACTATACATCTACTTATCGGAGTCATACCGTATGGATGGCAATTTTAAAAGTGCCATATCAACGCTGGACAAACTAGAGCAGATAGTGGGAATGAACGAAAAAATAAGCCTGCAAAAGTACCAATTATATACGATGATGAAGCAGGAGAAACAGGCTTTTGCTGAAATACAGAAATATATAGATAAGTATCCACACGAAATCAAATACCAGATCCTTCTCGGGGATTTATATTTACAGGCAGGGAAACCACAGGAAGCGTACATGGTTTATAGCCGTGCCAAATCGATTGACCCCGATGATCCCTACCTCATCTCATCTATGGCTGAATACTACCAGCAGATAGGGAACAAGGATGCTGCAGAAAACGAATTACACATTGCTCTTGTTAGCCCTAAAATGGACATTGATACTAAACTGTCCATCCTCGCGCAGTATGTAGGTACGCTGCAAAGGACTCAAAAAGATACGCAGGCAGCTAACGCCCTGTTCGATACCCTGATGATACAGCATCCGCAGGAACCGAAACTCAACCTGATGTATGGAAACCTTTTGATGATGCAGAATAAAAAGGAGGAATCCCGTTTTCAATATCAGCTGTTTGCAGAAGCTAACCCCACAAACCCTGTTGGGTGGGAGCAGATGTTGTATACCACTTTCCCTGACAGTATCGATTTATCTATAAAGGTATGCGAACAAGCGCTTTCCTATATCACCGACCAGCCACAGTTCTATTTCTATCTGGGAGTTTCCCAATATATGAAGGAGAACTATAAGGATGCACTCACGGCCCTGCAAAAAGGGGTTGTGTATGTAGACGAAAATAACACAAAACTCCTGTCTGATTTCTACGGGCAGATAGGAGATCTTTATTATCAGCTGGAAAAACGAGACAGCGCCTTTGTTATCTATGATAAGGCACTTTCCTATGACCCGAATAATCTCGGCGTATTGAACAATTATAGCTATTATTTGTCTTTAGTAAAAAAGGATCTAGACAAAGCGGAACGGATGAGTAGTATTACGGTGAAAGCCGAGCCCTCAAATCCTACCTACCTCGATACATATGGGTGGGTATTATTCGAACAGGGAGCTTATACAATTGCCAAAATTTATATCGAGAATGCAATAAAATACAGCCAGGAAAAGAAGGAAGAGGTCAGCGCTGAAGTGCTGGAGCATTATGGCGACGTGTTATATAAAACGAATGAGCCTGAAAAGGCCTTGGAATACTGGGAAAAAGCGAAAGCAAAAGGAGATAGCAAGTCTAAAACCCTTGAGAAGAAAATAGAAACCAAAACTTTTATTGCTGAATAATGAAACTAAACGGATTAAATAAAATAGCTATACTACTGTTCATCATATCCGCATTATTTGCAGGAAGCAGTTGTAAATCGAAGAAAATAATTACCACCGGTGGAACCCTGGAGGAAAAATCGCATAAGCAGGTAATTGAAGATGCGTTATCTTCGCAAGTTAAGTTCAAAACGCTAACGACTAAAGGGAATGTCGAATTCAAGGCAGGAAACTCTTCCCAAAAAGTACCCGCCGTATTCAAAATGGTAAAAGATAGTATCTTGCAGGTATCAATTCGTATTCCAATCCTTGGAGGAGAAGCCATGAGGCTAACCCTCACCCCCGATAGTATCTTTATGGTAGACAGGATGAAAAAACAATATATCGCCGAACGTTTCAAAGATTCGGAAGCTATTGCCAGTTTCGACTTTAACTTCTACAATTTGCAGGCTTTATTTACCAATAAACTATTTATTCCGGGCAATAAGGAAGTAACTGAAAAAGATTTTCAGAAGTATGATATATCATCGGCAAACGATGTCTATATGCTGAAAACAAAAGGAAAAGGCGATTTATTATACAACTTTGCCGTAGATGCCACCAATCATATCGCGTCAACATTGATTTACAATGAAAAGAAAAAGATAACCCTGCAATGGTCTTACAATGATTTCATCAAAGACAACAATCTGGTATATCCGACCAACATGCAGGCTAAGGTCGATGTTGCAAAAAGACGTGTCGATATTAATATCACATATGACAAATTGGAAATAGACAAAAGTTTCAGCATAGATAATTCCATATCACCCAAATACACCAAAGTGGATTTTTCTGATCTTATAGGCACATATATCAAAAAGAAATGAGAGTAGCAGTTTTTCTCTTTATTCTCCTTATCAGCATTTGTTCTTTCGCTCAAAATTCGAAAATAAAAGAACTCGAACAGCAAAGGAAGAACGCCCTGCGTGAAATATCGAATACCGACAAATTGCTGAAAGAGACTAAAAGAAGCACTACTACCTTGCTGGACAGGATACAGCTTATATCCAATCAAATATTCTCGCGGCAAAAAGTATTAGATCTTCTGGGACAGGAAATAGCAGGTATAAATACAGAGGAGAAACGGATTGAAGCCGAAATAACAATACTGGAAGCCGAGCTTAAAGACAAGCAGAGAAACTACTCGAAAGCCATTGACGGAATGCTTCAAAATCGCCAAAGTGAGAATAAAATGCTGTTTGTTCTCTCTGGGAAATCTTTGACAGAATCATACCGCAGACTACGTTATCTGCGCGATTACTCGGAATGGAGAAAAGAACAGGCCTCAGAGATTAAGGATAAAAGCGCAAAACTAAAAGAACGGAAAGAAGCCCTCATAAAAACGCGGCATGAAAAAACCGCTTTACTCAGTCAACGCACTACCGAACAGGAAAACCTGAAACGCGAAGAAACAAACTATCAGGAAGAGGTCAGTGAAGCTCAGAAAAAGCAAAAAGACCTGCAAAAGATACTGACTCAAAAGCGCCAGCAGACAGAAGCACTCGACAGGCAGATAGCTAAACTGATAGCCGAAGAGGTAGCCCGTCAGGAGCGGGAAGCAAAACGCATAGCAGCTGAAAAAGCCCGGGCTGAAGCGGCAAAAAGGGCTTCAAAGAAAAGTGGCTCTTTAACAACGCCTGTAACACCTCCTGAAGATGACGCGGCAAAAGTCGTGGCTACACCTGAAAATATAGCTTTGTCAAATAATTTTGCGTCGAACAGGGGGAGGCTCCCTTACCCGATAACAGGCCATTATACCATAACCACACGATTCGGCTCCCATCAGCACAGCCGTTTCGTTACCACATCGAGCAGCGGGATAGATATTCAGTCGCAATCGGGAGCAGAAGCCAAATCTGTCTTCAACGGCGAAGTGACTTATGTAGCGGCCATACCGGGCTATAACACCTGTATTATTGTGCGTCACGGGAACTACTATACATTCTACGGAAACATACAGAGTATATATGTAAAACAAGGCGACAAAGTTAAAACAGGCCAGTCCCTTGGCAAAGTATATACAGATGCGGATACGGGCCTTTCGCAACTGCATTTCCAGTTGTGGCAGGGAACCAACAAACTCAATCCCGAGCCTTGGTTGAGATAACGTAACCGGACTGCTATGAAAAGAGAACAATTCATCGAATTACCGAGAATCACAGACCGGAGGGGAACCCTCTCTTTCATAGAAGCCGGAAATCAGATTCCTTTTTCTATTGCGTCCGTCTGTTGGAAATATGGCAGTCAGTACAATGACTGCGACATATACAAAGCCCGGGATAAAGTAATAGTCGCTTTATCGGGAAGCTTTACCTTTTTGCTTGACAATGGTAAAGACGAGCGAAGGTGCATACTAAACAATCCGGCTCAAGCCCTTTATATCCCGTCCATAATGAGTTGCAGGCTTGAAGGCTTTTCAGCCAACTCCATATATCTGGTTATTTCGTCAGCTTCTTCTCCTGCCGGGTTACCCGGTGAAACAGAGAAAAATCAGTTAAAGACGTTCTCTGTAGAAGATTGTACTCTCATTAAATTTCCTCTGATACAGAATAGCGCCGAAAACATTCCATTCGATATAAAACGCATATTTTATATATACGATATCCCACCGAAACAGACAAGAGGTATGCATGCCCATAAATATTGCCACGAAGTATTGGTTGCTACAAGCGGTAGCTTTCAGGTAGAGCTGGATGACGGGACAAGTAAAAAAAATATAGTACTCGACCGGCCTGACCACGGACTGTATATACCGCCCGGTATATGGGCAACAGAAACAGAGTATTCATCCGGGACTGTCTGCCTGGCTTTAGCATCTGATGTATATGACGCAGAAAATTATATACATACCTATTCGGAATTTAAAAAATACCGGCAACATGAAAATTAAACTCTATAGTTCAGAATATAAGGACGCGTGGGACAAATTTATACGTGACTCCAAAAATGGTACATTTCTTTTCTATCGTGATTTTATTGAGTATCATGCCGGCCGTTTCAGAGATTACTCCCTGATGTTTTATCTGAACGATGTACTGGTGGCATTAATGCCCGGACATATGGAAGATAGGATATTTTATTCGCACAAAGGGCTTACATACGGAGGCCTTATTACGGGCGATAAGACTACTGCTGCAGATGTACTTTCCATATTCGAATATCTTACAACGACATTCCGGCATCAGGGAATCAGGAAGATTGTGTATAAGGCTGTTCCGCATATTTATCATATTCGTCCTGCCGAAGAGGATTTATACGCGTTGTTCAGACATAAGGCGATACTCACATCATGCAATATATCTTCTACCCTATTACTTCCGGACAGAACAAAATATTCGGACTTGCGTAAACGGGGCGTAAAAAAAGCCCTAAAGAACAATTTGGCCGTAAAAAAAGCCACAGATTATTCCGGTTTCTGGCAAATACTTTCCCGGAATCTGAAAGATAAATACGAAACAGAGCCTGTTCATTCTTTAGCTGAAATAGATTATCTGAAAAGTAAATTTCCGCGTAACATACATCTGTTCACTGTCGGGAATACAGATAGTAACATAATAGGCGGCTGTCTTGTCTTCGAAACAGAAAGAGTAGCGCACGTTCAGTATGTAGCGGCAACGGAAGAAGGGAAAAAACTCGGAGCTATAGATTTAGTTATCGACCATATAATAAATACAGCATTCGCTCACAAAACATACTTCGATTATGGCACATCGACAGAAAACGGCGGCTGGCACCTGAACGAAAACCTGATACACCAAAAAGAGGGATTCGGAGCACGGGGGACTGTATATAATATTTATACAATTGATTTATCTATATAGCGTAATTGACAACCTTCGACTCATAGTTTTTTTGAGAAAAAGGGCAGATGAAAAATAGTGTAAAATGTGTCAGGTTTGTAACCTTTTTGGATTGCTCCTACAAGAAAGAGAAAAGTAACAATAAGAAATTGTGTAAAAAGTGTCAAGTTTGTCAACTTTTAGAATGAATCGAAAACCCTCTTTAGAGTTATCACATAAATAGAATGAGTTTAAATTCCTTTTTTAGAAAGAAGAGTATCGATAGTATATCCGGAGATGGAGACTCTATCGGGTCAGGAATGAAAAGAGTATTAGGCGTGAGAGACCTCACTCTTTTCGGTATTGCCGCCATTGTTGGCGCGGGTATTTTCAGCACTATCGGGCGGGCGGCATTTCACGGAGGGCCGGCAGTATCGCTTCTCTTTGTATTTGTGGCTATCGCCTGTGTGTTTACAGCCTTGTGTTATGCACAATTTGCATCCATGATCTCGGTCAGTGGCAGCGCCTATACATATACATATGTATCACTGGGTGAGATATTCGCGTGGGTGATCGGGTGGGCGTTGATACTGGAATATGCCGTATCGAATATGGTGATCGCCATTTCCTGGTCGGAATATTTCACTACCCTGCTCGAAGGTTTTGGCATTATATGGCCCGACTGGCTTGGCATCGGATATTCGACAGCTTACAAAGCGTATAACATAGTATCACAAGGCGTTACAGATTTACCATATCACACCATCAAAGCAGCGCAGACATACCAGAATGCACCCGAGCTTTTCGGTACGAAAATACTGATAAACCTGCCTGCCGGATTGGTTGTTACAGCCCTCACATTCCTTGTTTTCATCGGCATTAAGGAATCCAGGTTTGTGAACAACCTGTTGGTGTATCTCAAAATCGGTATCATACTATTGGTTATCGGAGTAGGAGTTTTCTTCGTAAAGCCTGAGAACTGGTCGCCATTTGCACCTAACGGGCTGCAAGGAGTGCTGGGAGGAGTCGCTGCCGTATTCTTCGCCTTTATCGGATTCGATTCTATATCTACTACAGCCGAAGAAAGTAAGAATCCGCAACGGGATATGCCCCGTGCCATGCTCTACTGCCTGGGTATCTGTACCGTACTTTATGTAACGATAGCACTGGTCTTGACAGGAATGGTCAACTACAAAGAGTTAGGAGTGGACGATCCTCTGGCGTACGTATTTCAGGTGGTGAATATGGACTTTGTAGCAGGTGTTATTTCCGCGACTGCAATTATTGCGATCACGAGCGCCATCCTTGTTTTTCAGATAGGACAGCCGCGCATATGGATGAATATGAGCCGCGACGGACTCCTTTGGCCTAAGTTTGGAAAGATTCATCCGAAATATAAGACTCCCGCTTTCTCTACCATTATTACGGGAATAGTCGTCTGCGTGCCGTCGTTGTTTCTGGATATGCAGTTTGTTGTAGACCTTACCAGTGTGGGCACATTCTTCGCTTTCATCCTTGTATGTGCGGGAGTGTTGTTCCTCGATCATAAAGGAGACAGTAAAAAGGCGAAATTCAAGGTGCCTTATATAAATGGACAGTATATCATTTTCATATTACTCATAGTTGCAGTATATTTGTTCGTCAGTAAGACCGATTTCCGGACAGTCATAAGCGAGAAACCGCTGTTGATTGTTTTCTGGACTGTATGGCTGGGATTATCGGCGGCGGCATTCAAGTATAAGTTTTCGCTATTGCCTGTCATGGGGATTCTTACGAACTTATACCTGATGACAGAGCTTGGCTGGTCCAACTGGGTCATGTTCATCATCTGGCTGGCAATAGGATTAGTCATATACCTGGGATACGGATATCATAAAAGTAAACTGGCTGCTGCTAAAACAGTAGCGACACATATAAAAGAATAAGAAGAATGAAGGAAAAGGAAATGATTTTCGGCATACGTGCTGTAATAGAAGCGATCGAAGCCGGAAAAGAAATAGATAAAGTAATAATCAGGCGCGAACTACAAGGCGACTTGTCGAAAGAACTGCTCGCACTCCTGAAATCCCATGATGTCGCTGTGCAACGTGTGCCGAACGAACGGTTGGACAGATTTACCCGGAAAAATCATCAGGGTGTTATCGCGTTCCTTTCGGCGATCACTTACGAAAAGATTGAAGATATCGTTCCTTTCCTTTACGAAAATGGGAAAGATCCCTTTATCCTTATACTGGACGGTATCACCGATGTCCGCAACTTCGGAGCCATTGCCCGTACCTGCGAAGTGGCGGGTGTTAATGCAATTGTTATTCCGGCAAAGGGGAGCGTAACCGTAAATGCGGATGCGGTAAAAACATCGGCAGGGGCATTACTCAAAATTCCGGTTTGCAAAGAACCGAATCTTACTTCTGCAATTCAATTCCTGAGAAACAGCGGAATAAAAGTTGTGGCCGCAAGCGAAAGAGGAGCAGACATCTACACCGAGGTAGATTATACAGGCCCCATAGCCTTTGTGATGGGCGCTGAAGATGTCGGTGTAGCGAACGAAAATCTGCGCATAGCCGATAATCTGGTAAAAATTCCTCAATTCGGCACTATTGGTTCACTGAACGTATCGGTGGCCGCGGGGGTGCTCATCTATGAAGTTATCCGCCAAAAAGGACTGAAATAAGTAAATGAGAGGATTTAATGCAATATTTTTTAGTTCTAACTAGCTATTAATGTTTCAGATATAAAAATAATAAAAAGGTCTGAGACCTTAAAACATAATCTTAAAATATAAAGCGATGAAGAAAGTAATAGCCACAGATAAGGCTCCTGCAGCAATAGGCCCATACAGCCAGGCGATAGAAGTAAACGGATTAATATTTATTTCGGGACAGTTACCGATCGACCCGGTTACCGGGGATTTTCCTTCCGAAGACATTAAGGAGCAGACAGCACAGTCTTTCGAGAATATAAAAGCTATACTTGCCGAAGCAGGGCTAACAGCAGATAATATCGTGAAAACAACCGTATTATTAAATGATATAGCAAACTTCGCCGGGATGAACGAGGTATATAACGCACAGTTTACCGGCACATTTCCTGCCCGTTCAGCTTTTGCCGTAAAGGATCTTCCGAAAGGCGCTTTGGTAGAGATAGAAGTGATTGCTGCACGGTAATCGTGGAATAAAAAATAGTTGAAATGAAATATCCTTTCGATTATTGCGTTTCTCATTGTGAAGAAACTCAGGAAAATGACTTTTGAAGAGAAATATATGTACCGTTGCCTGCAATTGGCTCAGAATGGGAGAGGCTTCACAAGCCCCAACCCGATGGTAGGTGCGGTTATAGTCCATCAGGGCAAAATTATTGGCGAAGGTTACCATCGTCAATATGGCAAGGCACATGCCGAAGTAAATGCAGTAAAGAGCGTTGAAAACAAAGCATTGCTAAAGGATTCTACAATTTATGTTTCTCTTGAACCTTGTTCTCATCACGGAAAAACCCCTCCCTGCGCCCAGCTCATAATAGACAATAAAATACCTAAAGTGGTGGTTGCATGCCTCGATCCTTATCCTGCCGTATCTGGCCGGGGAATAAAGATGCTGCAAGAGGCAGGCATAGAGGTCGTTGTGGGAGTGTTGGAGAAAGAGGCTCAGGCTCTCAACAGAGCGTTTTTTACTGCGCAAACCCGGAACCGGCCTTATATATATCTGAAATGGGCACAGACTCTGGACGGCTTTATAGATAAAGAACGATGTGACGGGGAGAAGCCGCAGCCCACTCCTATTTCAAATGAATTTTCACGCATGCTCGTGCATAAGAAAAGGGCCGAGACCACAGGTATTATGATAGGAACTAATACAGCGGTAAACGACAATCCATCTCTGACAACACGCTTCTGGTATGGGAAAAATCCTGTACGGATCGTGATAGACAGACAAGGCAGAATACCTTCGGATTACCACTTATTTGATGGAAAAGTAAAAACAATCATATTTACAGAGAAGGATTTATACGAAAAAGAATCCGACAACGTTATTTATATCCGGACGAACTTTAATGAAAGTCTCCTTGAAAATATATTCTCCATATTGAAAAGTTACAAGATAGACTCGGTCCTTGTCGAAGGCGGACGCGAATTGCTACAAAGCCTGATAGATATACAAATGTGGGATGAGGCATATATTGAAACCTCAAAAGTCTGTTTTGGTAAAGGAGTAAAGGCTCCGGATATTAGAGGATATGTCTTAAACAAAGGATATTGGGGAACATCTGAATATGTGCATTTACGCACTACAGATACTTATAAAATTATATAAATATTAGATTTATTGAGGCGTAAGCCGAAATTCTTTCTATTTTTGCACATTGATACTGAATAAATCTGTTTAAACTAATGAGATTGAAGCAAATTACTAAATTATTATTCATCTTTTTATCTGTCTTTGCACTAAGTTCATGTAATGACAGTTCATCTGATTACGATACTTCCGGATTATCGGGAGACTCACAGATTTCGAGCTTCAAAATAGCGGCATTGCCCTATACTGCTATAGATACGGTAAATTATCCGTCGCTGGCGACAACAAGGTTCTCTATAGACCAGATTAGCCGGCTGATATACAATGCCGACTCACTACCCTACCAGACCACTCTGAGGAAATGCGCAGTTACTCTATCGTATGCGGCCGGAAGTATAGGAAAAGTAGAATTAGTATACCCTAAGGACTCTGTCGTTGATTGGAATACTACCGATTCGGTAGATTTTTCGACTTATCTGTATCCTAAATTCAGGATTACTCCTCTTAATGGTAAAGAACCAAGGGAATACACTATAAAGATATTGATACATAAGGAAGATCCGGATACATTGATATGGAAAGAAAATGTGCCAACAGGTTATCCGGCCTCCTTCGATAAACAAAAAACCTTACTGGTGAACGGAACATTCTATACATTCACCGCCCGCACAGATAATAAAATATATTTATCTAAGGCGAATAAGCCTGATAACATAGAGGCAGCTCTGTCTTACGGAGATAATCAATCTCTATCCGGCGAGCTTGATGCATCTGCTCTGGAAAGCATAACATTCTTCAACAATAAATTCTACGCTGTCGATAAAAATAAACAAGGTTATACAGCAGGTATAGAGGGCATTTCATGGAGTAAAGACGGAATAAGCAACAATGTGACAAGCATTGTCGGAGTAATACCTACATTAGATGCTGCAACTGACTTACTCCTTGTTGTCACCGGAGATCAGTTCGCAACAACTTCCGACCTGAAGACTTTGGAGTCTAAGATTAAAATAGACAGCGATTTCCCTACAACAGGATATTCATCACTGACTCATAATGACAGAAGCAATCTGAATAATTGTGTACTGACTGTTACAAAAAATGTCAGCGGCTTAGGTTATGTAAAGACATGGTCTATAAAGACAACCAGTGATAATAGCCTTCAGGTTACTTTTAATCAGTCTAATCCGGTAATTCCTAAAAAAGATGGAATTGTAACTTTCTTATATGATGGGTATATGTATGCCCTGACCGGAAACAGCTTTTACAAAACAGTAAGTTACGGATACAAATGGATTACTGCACCTAACAAGGAGATGTTAGACACAAGAATTCCTAAAGCATCGGGACAATCGGTTATTGTAGATGAAAAAAATTATATCTGGGTATTCGGCGGAGTACCGGATTCGGGAACAAGCCCTATACAAAAGGTTTGGATAGGCAGAATAAATAAACTTAGAACAAAACTCTAGGATCTGAGATTTGAGTGATATACTTTTAGTCCTGCTTTCTGCGTTAGATAAATAAGAACAGAATACAGATTAATAAATGAGTAAAAGGAAGATATTATTTACTTTACTATTGATTATCATCTATTCTCCCCTCTCATTCATCGAACTTAAAGCTCAAGATGATTATAAGTATGAGATAGGAGGGATGGCCGGTACATCCTTTTATATGGGGGATGCCAATAAGAGTAAATTGTATCAGAACCCGGGATTGTCGGCAGGTGTTGTCTTCAGATACAACAAAGATCTGAGATGGTCTGTGAAAAGTAATTTTGTAATTGGAAAAGTTTCGGGTGACACCCGCGATTCGGGGAATAAATATCCGTTTGGGCAGGAAATCTCTTTTAGCCGGATGTTTTATGAACTGGGTAGTCAGATAGAGTTTAACTTCTTCAATTATAGTGATAAATTCGGTTACTTAGGAGCTAAACGCATATCTCCATATATATTTACAGGAATAGGCTTTACGTTAGGCTCGGGCAGTAAGACATTTTTTGACGCTAATATTCCAATCGGGATTGGAGTAAAATATAAATTGAAGGACAGACTGAATCTTGGATTTGAATTCTCTTTCAGAAAACTATTCAGTGATTCTTTCGATGTTACAAAGGATGGGGATGGACTGAGTCTGGATGCACCTTACAAAATAAATGGAGGCGCCTTTAAGAACAACGACTGGTATTCTCTTACTATGATAAGTTTAACATGGGATTTTGGAGCAAGAATATGTCCTTGCCTGAATATTGATTAATTATTAAACCAAAATACAGATGTCATATCTTGACCAAATAGATAAAACGCGGGTACCTAAGCATATTGCCGTCATAATGGATGGTAACGGGCGATGGGCCAAACGGCAGAATCTGGACCGTACATTCGGTCATAAAGAAGGGATTTCGGCCGTACGCAGAGCTATTGAAGGCGCATCAAGAGCAGAGGTCCGTTATCTTACGCTTTATACATTTTCTACCGAAAACTGGAAACGTCCGGAAGAAGAGGTGAAAGCCCTGATGAGCCTGATGGTACAGGCTGTAGCAAATGAAACACCGGAACTGGTTAAGAATAACGTCCGTGTAAAAGTTATCGGAGATATTGACCGGTTACCGGAAGATACAAAAAAAGCATTGGATCACTGCCTTGAAACAACCTCTGTATGTACCGGTACAACCGTTATTTTAGCTTTAAGCTATTCTTCCAAATGGGAGTTAACCAGAGCAATGAAAAATATAGCTATTGACGTTAAGTCCGGAAAGATAAAACCAGATGAAATAACAGAAGACCTTGTCACATCTTATCTGGAAACAAAAAACATTCCTGATCCTGATATATTGGTAAGGACCGGAGGAGAATTACGCATAAGCAATTTTCTTCTTTGGCAAATCGCTTATTCCGAACTCTTTTTCTCCGATGAATTGTGGCCTGATTTTAATGAAGAATCCTTGTATAAAGCGATTGTTGATTTCCAGAACAGAGAAAGACGATTCGGAAAAACCAGTGAACAAATTTCAGGCAAATCCTGATATTTTTGTGTCAACTCTATACTATAGATAATAAAAACAGGTTTAAAATATTAGAAAGTAACTACGAAACAAAATATGTTCAAAAAAAGTTTATTTTTTCTATTCATTATCTTCTTCTGCTCAATTTCAGTAGCCGTAAAAGCTCAGGGAATTACAGACAGCGCAGAAATTAAAAATGTGAATAAAGCCCTTCAGGTAAATGTGGACAGCCTGCCGGTTATCTCTTACAACACCAGTAAGAAATACGAAATAGCAGATATGAAGCTTTCCGGAATCGTAAACCCCATGTATGAAGACTTCACGTTGTTTGGCTTTGCCCAGCTACAGGTTGGAGACAAGATTGAAATCCCCGGACCGGAAATAACAAATGCAGTTAAACGCTTCTGGAGACAAGGTCTATTCTCTGATGTGAAAATCCTGGCAACCAAGATTGAAGGTAATAAAATATGGTTAGAAATAAACCTGAAGGAACGCCCTCGTATATCGGACATAGTATATACCGGGATGAAAAAAAGTGAGCGGCAGGATATTGAGGCCAAAATAGGGATGGTAAAGAACCTGCAAATCACACCGAACCAAATGGATCGGGCTAAAACTATCATAAAGAAATATTTTGATGAAAAAGGGTTTACCAAAGCTGAAATCACATTAAGTGACAAGCCCGACTTATCAAAGGAAAATCACGTTATCCTTAATATTGACGTAGTTAAGAAGAACAAGACAAAAGTCAACAAGATCACGATAGAAGGTAATACTGAAGTTAAAGCCAGAATACTGGAGAAAGCCATGAAAAAGACTCGCCACAAGAGTAATTTTAAGTCTTGGATAGCAAACTTCCTCCGCTCTACCAAATTCGTATCCGAAAGTTATGAAGAAGACAAAGAACTCTTAGTAGAGAAGTATAACGAGCTTGGCTACCGGGATGCTATAATCACATGGGACACCGTATATGCCGATGTGCAGAAACCGGACAAAGTGAACATAGAAATCAAAGTGGATGAAGGGAAACAATACTTTCTCAAAGATATTAAATGGGTTGGAAATACCGTGTATCCTACCTGGCAGTTGCAGCAATTGCTAAATATGAAACCGGGAGATGTATATAATCAGAAGAAACTGACTGAACAGTTGTCCGCTAATGAGGAATCTGTAATGAACTATTTCTATCAGAACCATGGTTATATATTCTCTAACGCCGACCCTGTGGAAGTAAACATAGCAAACGACTCTATTGACCTGGAAATACGTGTCTCTGAAGGGCCGAAGGCTTCTATCAGAAAAGTAACTATTGCAGGTAATGACCGTGTATATGAAGATGTTGTACGTCGCGAATTACGGGTTAAGCCCGGAGCACTTTATAGCCGCGACGACATTGTGCGTTCACTGCGTGAAATCGCTCAAACAGGACACTTCGACCCTGAAAACTTAAATCCGGGCATTGTACCGGATCCTGAATCTGGAACTGTTGATATCAGCCTGCCGTTAGTGTCCAAGGCAAATGACCAGGTGGAATTCTCTGCCGGATGGGGACAGACAGGTATTATAGGTAAATTAAGTTTGAAATTCTCAAACTTCTCATTAAAGAATATGTTGAACCCTAAATCTTATAAAGGGATTATTCCTCAGGGAGAAGGCCAGACACTTACATTGAGCGCTCAGACAAATGCTAAATACTATCAATCATACTCTGCATCATTTATGGACCCTTGGTTTGGAGGCAAGCGTCCAAACTCTTTATCAGTAGGAGTATATTATTCAAGGCAAACGGACATTAACAGCCGCTATATCAACAATAATTATGGATATGGATACGGGTATGGGTACGGATATGGATACGGAAGCGGATACGGAAGCGGCTATAGCGACTACAGCTTCGCAGCCGACCCTAATAAGTCTATACAGATGATTGGGGCCTCGGTAGGATATGGAAAACGCTTGAGTTGGCCGGATGACTACTTCTTTGTACAAGCTGAACTATCTTATCAGTTATACAGAATGAAAGACTGGGCATACTTTATTGTAAAAGATGGAGTTTGTAACAACCTAAGTGTGAATCTTTCATTGAACAGACGTTCTATCGACAATCCGGTATATACCCGCCGCGGTACGGATATATCCCTTAGCTTACAGATAACACCTCCTTTCTCGGCTTTTGATGGTAAAGACTATGCCAGCATGAAAGCAGATGAATATGGTTATCAACCGGGCGAAAAGTTCAAATGGATAGAATATCATAAGTGGAAATTTAAAGCGAAGACTTTTACATCTTTATATGATACTAAAAAGACTCCGGTCTTGATGACCCGTACAGAATATGGATTTGTCGGATATTTCAACAAAAATAAGAAATCTCCATTCGAAACATTCTATATGGGGGGTGATGGTATGTCAGGATATTCAAGTACATATGCGACAGAAACAATCGGACTACGCGGTTACGAAAACGGTTCATTGGGTACACAGGCAAGTGCATACTCACGTTTGGCCCTTGAATTGAGATATCCTCTTATCCTGGAACCATCGTCAACGATTTACTTGCTTACATTTGTTGAAGCCGGTAACGCATGGAATGACCTGAAAAAATTCAATCCATTCGATCTTAAACGTTCTGCCGGCGTAGGCGCACGTATCATGCTCCCTATGATTGGACTGATGGGTATAGACTGGGCATATGGATTTGATTCAGTTAGCAGTACAGGAGAGAAGAGTGGTAGTCAATTCCACTTTATTATCGGACAAGAATTTTAATCAGGCCGGAATTAACATTATTTATAGAACCCGCAATAAACAAATGCATAAACTGTGTGTCTAATATATATCATCAAAAATCAACAGTTATGAAAAGAATTTTATTATTATTCGCTTTATTTATAGGTATAACCGCTGGAAGCTATGCTCAAAAGTTTGCTCTTATAGATATGGAATACATATTGAAAAATATAAGTAGTTATGAGACCGCACAGGAACAACTTAACGTAATGTCCCAAAAATGGCAAGGCGAAGTAGAGAAAGTGCAACTCGACGTAAAGAACATGTATAAGAAATATCAGGCCGATCTTGTTTTCCTGTCTGCTGAACAGAAGACCAAAAGGGAAAATGAAATAGTAGAGACAGAAAAAAAACTGCAGGAACTAAACAAGAAATATTTTGGACCTGAGGGGGAACTCTTCAAGAAGAGGGAAGCTTTGGTGAAACCCATTCAGGATGATATATATAATGCTATAAAAGAGATATCCGAAGCCAAAGGCTATCAGCTTGTTCTCGATAGGGCATCGGCGGAGAGCGTTATTTTTGCATCTCCAAGAATAGACATTAGCAATGAAGTTCTTGCAAAGCTCGGATATTCAAAATAATTATTTATATTTGTCCTCAATAATATAGAATTAACCACTTAAAAGAACTTATAACTATGTTTAAAAAGCTAATCCTATTGCTTATAGTAATAGCGCCTATGTCAATGTTCGCTCAGGATAAAATTGCATACATCAATGCAAATGAAATCTTCTCCAAGATGCCTGAACTAAAAGACGTTGAAACTAAACTTGCAGCAAAAAGCGAAACAATTAAAAAGAATGCAGCAGCTATAGAAGCCGAATACACTAAGAAAGTAGAAGAGTTCCAAAAAGACACCACAAATTTAACTGAAAGCATTCTTCTCGACAGACAAACTCAATTGGATGGACTAAGAGACAGATACCAAAACTTTATTCAAACCAGCCAGGCTGAATTTGAGAAAGAGCAACAAACGCTAATCACTCCCATTCAACAAAAGATGAGACAAGCAATTAAGGAAGTTGGCGATGAAAACAACTATGCATATATCTTAGATGCCGCCACTTTATTACACATAGGCTCACATGCGACAGATGCGAGCAAAATGGTAAAAACTAAATTAGGAATTACAGACTAATAAGTCTCATACATAATAAGAATAGGCTAACCCGATAAGGATTAGCCTATTCTTATTTTATTTTGCTGGTCCGAATCTTTATATCTTAGCCAACGCTTGTTCCAGATCAGCCTTAATATCGTTGACATTCTCAATACCGACTGAAATACGGAGTAAGCCCGGTATCGCTCCCGTAGCCACTTTTTCTTCATCCGACAACTGTTCATGAGTAGTTGCCGCAGGATGAATAATCAAAGACTTAGCATCTCCCACATTCGCCAAATGGCTTATCAGTTCAAGAGAGTTTATCACTTTATCGGCATTTTCCCCCGGGCCTTTTACCTTGAAAGACAGAACACCGCCAAATCCATTCTTAAAATACTTTTTAGCCAAAGTATAATAAGGGCTGCTTTCAAGTCCCGGATAGTTCACATATTCCACTTTCGGGTGCTGTTCCAGCCATTTTGCAATAACCAACGTATTTTCTACATGCCGTTCAACACGCAAGGACAATGTTTCCAAACCCTGTAACAAAAGGAAGGAATTAAATGGGCTGATTGTATTTCCCCAATCACGAAGCCCTTCTACACGGGCACGGATAGTAAAGGCAATATTACCGAACGGGCCATTTGCCCCAAAGACATCCCAAAACACCAAACCATGATAGCTTTCGGAAGGAGCTGTAAATTCTGGGAACTTACCATTGCCCCAGTTAAACTTTCCACTATCTACAATAACGCCCCCCAGAGAAGTACCATGTCCGCCAATCCACTTGGTAGCACTCTCTACTACGATGGTAGCCCCATGTTCCAAAGGACGGAACAAATAGCCTCCTGCCCCAAAAGTATTATCTACAATCAACGGAATATCGTGTTTTTCCGCCACAGCTGCAATAGCCTGAAAATCGGGTATATTCAAGTCAGGATTACCGATTGTCTCCAGATAGATCGCTTTTGTCTTACTGTCTACCAGTTTCTCGAAAGAAGCAGGCTCGTCATCCGGTGTAAAACGCGCTTCTACACCCAAACGCTTGAACTGCGATTTGAACTGATTATATGTACCACCGTAAAGATGAGATGTAGTGACAAAATTATCCCCGGCCGACAATATATTATTTAACGCGATGAATTGTGCAGACTGACCGGAAGAAGTGGCCAGAGCTGAGGCTCCACCCTCAAGGGCTGCGATACGCTTTTCGAAAACATCTGTTGTCGGATTCATCAGACGGGTATAGATATTCCCAAACTTGCGCAGACCGAACAAATCGGCTCCGTACTGCGCATCGTCAAATGTATACGAACTTGTCTGATAGATAGGAACTGCGCGTGAACGCGTTACCGGCTCTTTTTCCTGTCCGGCATGTACCTGAAGGGTTTCAAATTTATACTTACTCATCTCTACTATTTTTATATGATATATACTATTTAAAAAGTAACACAGGAAATAATTAATAATGAAAGAACAACGTTCGGCGAAGTCAATCAGGAGGTTCGTCCTGCCAGTTAAAAGCTGTACGCTAATAACTCGTAGGTATATAGATAAATATTTATCCGATAATAATTATTATAAGTATGAGTAACCGGCAGATAATGCCAATTACTCAACTAAATTTAATAACCAAACAATTTAACTATATACATGATTAAAGGGGATACTCCTCAAAGGCATACAGGACTGTAGATAAGTAGCGCTCGCCTGTATCGGGTAAGATAACAACAATGTTCTTACCTTTATTTTCAGGTTTCCTGGCCAATAAGGTTGCTGCATAAGCCGCAGCTCCTGAAGATATTCCCACAAGCAGGCCTTCTTCTCTGGCCAACTCACGGCTTGTGCGTATTGCATCATCATTACTAACCTGAATTATTCCATCTACAACAGAGGCATCATATGTTTTAGGAACAAAACCTGCTCCGATGCCTTGTATTTTGTGTGGTCCCGGTGTGCCTCCCGACAGGACAGGGGAATCAGCCGGTTCAACGGCTATAATCTTCACATTCGGATTGTATTTTTTCAACGCCTCTCCTACTCCGCTTACTGTTCCACCTGTACCGACTCCGGATACAAAAATATCGACTTTTCCATCTGTATCACGCCAGATTTCTTCAGCGGTAGTACGTTTGTGAACTGCAGGGTTAGCAGGATTGGCAAACTGCTGCAAGATCACCGCTTTCGGATTTTCTTTTTGTAATTCTTCAGCCTTCGCAATAGCACCTTTCATACCCTCAGGTCCTGGTGTTAAAACGATATTAGCACCTAATGCTTTCAACAAATTGCGACGTTCGATACTCATTGTCTCCGGCATCGTCAACGTCAGCTTATATCCTTTAGCCGCAGCTACAAAAGCAAGTCCTATACCGGTATTACCACTGGTTGGCTCTATCAACTCGCTGTCAGACCTTAGGATACCCGATGCCTCTGCATCTTCTATCATCGCTTTGGCAATACGGTCTTTTACGCTGGAAGCAGGATTGAAATATTCCAGTTTTCCAATTACGGAAGCTTCAAGCCCGTGTTTCTTATTATAATTTGAAAGCTCCAGCAATGGAGTGTTACCAATAAGGTCTGTTAGTTTTTTAGCAATTTTTCCCATAAGATTATAATTTTAATATCTGATTTTCAATAATACAAAGGTATATGCTATTCTACATTTATGAAATCGCTAAAGTAAGGTATTTTCATACCATAAACATGGTATATTTCAGATTAAATGGGCTCTAAGTGAATAATAACGGTACATGGTAAAAATTTCACCTGTTCGTACAGCCTATTTATTCTCCTGCCCTTACAGAATGTCCGGCCTATTAACTGACTATCTATCGGCAGATTATTAATCCATGATATTTCCGAAGATTTGTTGTTTATTATATTCACTTCTGTATTCTGAAGGAGTCCTGCCTACATGCTGTTTAAACATCCGGTTGAAATATGAAATGTTATCTATCGCCAATTCGAGAGCAATATCCCTGATGGAAATATCGGTAGTAAGCAACAGCAATTGAGCCTTTTCTATCTTTTTCAGATTTATATACTTCAACGGTGTGCATTTCATTTCTTTCTTGAATATCCGGATAAAATGATCCTTGGTTATACAGGCTATATCCGCCAGTTGGTCTATAGATATATCTTTATCCGTATTTTCATGGATATATTTTAATCCGCTGATTATCCGGCTATCCTTATTATCCGATTTAACCTTGGCCGTTTCAAAAAACTTAGCTATCAACTGGTATAATATACCTTGCGTTTCGATGATGAAATGCGGGGGTATCTTATTGTTATCGGCTACATATTGCGAAAAATTCGGTAAGTTGTCATATAACTCCGGATCGATATTTCTTAAATGACGCTCAGGGTTAATCTTTAGTAATCTCTCTGTCAGCAATAGATCCAATGATTCAGCTTTTATCCCTACCGGGAAATCATATTTGTCGAATACCGATTCCTTATTCACTGCTTTTTCATAGAAATGGATGTAGTATAGCGAAAAATAGCCGTCACATTCATCATTATGCAGGGTAAAAGGCGGTGTCAGATAGATATGATCCGGTTTTAGTGTATATAATTTACCCCCGATCTTTGTACGTGCTTCTCCCCCTTTCACATAATATATTCTGGCAAAAGGACTATAGACATTTTTCCAGTTCCAATTTGCATTGAGCTCCGAATAGCCAATATTCAGGAGTATAAAATCAAGGTTACCGGTAATAGTATACATGGATATGTATCGCTTTAATGTTATTTAAACAGATCATAAATATACTTATTTATAATATATAATAGATTATTTCCGACAAAATATATCGATATAATACCATCCATCTATCGAAAAAGTGAAAGTAATTCTTGTATTTTATCTATAAATTCGCATTATGACCTGAATCAACTTTCTTAGACAAGAAGTAACTAAGATATACCGAACATAATAATTTAAAATCTAAATCAATATCATGACAGCAAAAAGATTTCAAGGCCAATGGCCGAAAATTGGCATCCGTCCTACTATCGACGGTCGTATGGGTGGCGTCCGCGAATCACTCGAAACTCAGACAATGAACATGGCGAAAAGCGTAGTCTCCTTATTGACCTCAACGCTGAAATACCCGGATGGCTCTCCTGTAGAGTGTGTTATAGCAGATTCAACTATCGGACGTGTCGCCGAAAGCGCTGCTTGTGCCGAAAAATTCCGGAAAGAAGGTGTCGGCGTTACCATTACCGTTACTCCATGCTGGTGCTATGGTAGTGAAACGATGGATATGGAACAACACACGGTAAAAGCTGTTTGGGGATTCAATGGAACGGAACGCCCCGGAGCGGTATATCTTGCGGCGGTATTAGCCGGACACGCACAAAAAGGATTGCCCGCATTCGGCATCTACGGACGCGATGTACAGGACGCAGGAACAACGGAAATCCCTGCCGATGTGAAAGAAAAATTACTTCGTTTTGCAAAAGCTGGCCTCGCTGTAGCTACCATGCGGGGTAAATCATATTTATCGATCGGGGCGGTTTGCATGGGTATCGCAGGTTCCATAGTAAATACCGATTTCTTCGAAGATTATTTGGGTATGCGTTGCGAAGGGGTCGACGAAGTGGAAATAATCCGCCGTATGACCGAAGGTATATATGATAAAGAAGAATATGAAAAAGCACTGATCTGGGCAAAAGCTAACTGCAAGGAAGGCGAAGATAATATCAACCGGGCCGATTTGAAAAAAGATCAGGCCGGAAGGGATAAAGACTGGGAATTTATTGTGAAGATGACATTGATAGTCCGGGATCTGATGATCGGTAATCCGAAGCTGAAAGAAATGGGATTCGGCGAAGAGGCTCTGGGGCATAATGCGATTGCAGGAGGATTTCAGGGGCAACGCCAATGGACGGATTTTTACGCGAACGGTGATTTTACCGAAGCAATTCTGAATTCATCTTTCGACTGGACCGGCATACGCTCTCCTTATATATTAGCTACCGAAAATGATGCACTGAACGGCACAGCTATGTTATTCGGCTATTTACTGACCAATACGGCACAGATATTTGCAGACGTACGGACATACTGGAGCCCCGAAGCTGTGGAGCGTGTAACCGGAAAGAAACTGGAAGGGCTGGCTTCCGCGGGAATGATTCACCTGATTAATTCGGGCGCGGCAACTCTGGACGGCAGCGGACGTCAGAACGATAAGGATGGAAAGCCTACGATGAAGCCATTCTGGAATATTACAGAGGCGGAAGCAAAAGCCTGTCTGGATGCGACAACATGGATGCCGGCCAACCGTGAATATTTCAGAGGGGGAGGCTTTTCTTCCAAATTCCTGACACGTGGGGGCATGCCTTGTACAATGGTCCGCCTGAATCTGGTAAAGGGTTTAGGCCCTGTATTGCAAATCGCCGAAGGCTGGACAGTAGATCTGGACCCGGCAGTGCACAAAATACTCGATGAACGCACCGATAAAGGCTGGCCTACAACATGGTTTGTCCCTCGCCTGACAGATGATTCTAATTTTACAGATGTATATTCGGTGATGAACAACTGGGGGGCTAATCATGGATCTATCAGCTGCGGGCATATCGGAGCCGATCTGATTACATTAGCTTCTATGCTTCGCATCCCTGTTTGCATGCATAACGTAAGCTCTGACGACATTTACCGTCCGTCTTCATGGAACGCGTTCGGTATGGATAAAGAAAGTGCTGATTACCGGGCGTGCCAGACATACGGCCCTCTTTATAAGAAATAAAAAGAATAATGAAAGACCTGAAAGAAGGGTATAAGAAAGAACCGGCAGGGGCGACAAAACGCTTCTGCCAGTTCCTGAAACTGAGTCCGGATACCTTAGAACAATATAAATATTGGCATAACAGCCATAATATATGGAAGGAAATTCCTCTGGGCATCCGTAAGGCGGGCATTCTGGATATGGAGATCTATATGATAAATGATATAGCCTTCATGTTATTGGAAACAGCTCCCGATTTCGACTGGGATGCTTCTTTCGGTAAACTGGCTACATACGAAAGACAAGCCGAATGGGAAGAATTTGTATCTCAGTTCCAGATAGTGGGAGAAGGGCAACGTTCGGAAGAAAAATGGCAGCTTGCAGAGCGCATATTTTCCCTTACGGACGCCCTGAAGTAATCCGTATATAAACTAAATATTAAAATGATAACAAAAGAACATATTGCAAAATTTATAGAACAGGCTCATCGTGTCGGAAAAGAGCGATTGCAGCTTTGCAGCAGCGGCAATCTTTCGTGGCGTGTGGAAGAGCATACAGCATTGGTATCGGGGACTGGATCATGGCTTCCACGTCTGGCAGAAGAAAATGTAGCCATATGTGATATATCAACAGGATTGAGGATAGATGGCTCGAAGCCCTCTATGGAAAGTGTTTTCCATCTTGGAGTATTACGGGAGCGCAAAGACATGAACGTGGTTCTTCATTTCCAGTCGGAATATGCCACAATTGTTTCATGTATGAAGAAGAAACCTGAGAATTTCAATGTCGTGGCCGAAGTTCCCTGCTATTGCGGCCGTGAAATTCCGGTGATACCCTATTTCCGTCCCGGCTCTAAAGAATTGGCGGATGCTGTGACAAACGCCCTGAAAGAACATGACTGCGTATTGATGAGCAAGCATGGCCAGGCAGTTTGTGGAAAAGATTTCGATGATGCCTTCCAGAAGGCGGTCTTTTTTGAATTTGCCTGCGGCATAATTGTACGTGCAGGTGAAGGCAATTATCAGACTTTGAGTGATGAGGAAATCCGCGACCTGGAGGTCTATATCCTGGGAAAAGCAGGATCATAATAGTTATGAGTCATAAGTGTTGCACTATTTGCTAATTAATTGGCACATTGGCATATTAATCAATTAGATCATTACCATGGCATATCTGGCTTTAGACCTTGGCGCAGGAAGCGGCAGGGCTATCGTAGGCTTCATTGAAAACGGAAAGGTTCATTTGGATGAAGTCCATCGTTTCAGCAATCCTCCCATCGGGTTAGGAGATACACTTTATTGGGATTTCCTGTCACTGTTCTCAAACATAAAAGAGGGTATCCGGTTAGCCGTAAAAAAAGGATATACGTTGAAAGGTATTGCAATAGATACCTGGGGTGTCGATTTCGGGCTGATAGACAAATCGGGGCATTTACTATCCAATCCTGTTTGCTATCGTGATCGCCGTACCGAAGGCATGTCTGCCGCAGCATCCGGCTCTGTATCTGCAGAAGAACTGTATGCAATTACAGGTATCCAGCAGATGGAAATAAATTCCGTTTTCCAGCTTTTAAGTCTTAAACAAAAAGAAGACCCGGTATTGTCAATCGCCGATAAATTGCTGTTTACTCCCGATCTCATCAATTATTTCCTTACGGGAGTCGCCTGTAATGAATATACTATAGCTTCTACGTCCCAATTATTAGATGCACGGAAACGATACTGGAGTAAAGTTGTCTTTGATAAGCTGCAATTGCCATACCGATTGATGGAAAATATCATATATCCCTGCAATCTTATTGGCAAACTAAGAAATGAAATCGCAGAAGAAACAGGCGCTGATGGTATTAACGTATTTTCAGTCGGCTCGCACGATACGGCCAGTGCTATAGCCGCTATTCCGGCAAATGGTAAAGATTGGGCATTTCTGAGTTCGGGAACATGGTCCCTGTTGGGTGTGACAACAGACAAACCTGTCCTTACGGAAGAAGCCCGAAAAAATGACTTTACAAATGAGGGCGGTGTAGACGATAAGATTCTCTTTATGCGAAACATTACAGGGCTTTGGCTTTTACAAAGACTGATTGACGAATGGGAGAAGGCCGGCGAAGAACGTGCGTATGATTATTTGTTTTCCGAATGTGGCAAAGCCACACCTTTTTGCAGTATTATAAACAGTGATAATCCTGCGTTCACCCATCCCGTTTCCATGACGGAGGCTATCCGGGAATACTGCCGGAATACCGGCCAGGCTACTCCCGTATCGAAAGGGGAACTGGTACGCTGTATACTGGAATCCCTCGCCGTTAAATATTATTTTGTAATGGCCAGGTTGCAGGAATGCACAGGTTTGGAAATAAAACATATCTTTGTGGTGGGTGGCGGAAGCCGCAATGAATTACTGAATCAATACATAGCCGATGCGTTGAATATGGAGGTGATAACAGGCCTCACAGAAGCAACGGCAACGGGTAATATTATTCAGCAGGCTATAGCCGACAAACAAATACAGGACTTGAAAGAAGGACATAATATTATAAAAAACAGCTTTGAACAAAAAATATATTATCCCGCTAATACAAAAAAATGGACTGATGCAATAACTGAAAAAAAACATCTGTTCCAATAAATTTGAATCAATTTAACCTTTTTAATATCAATACATACCATGCAAAATAATATGAAGAACAATTCTATGTTCAGGGGCAAAGATAGGCAGAACTACCTGTTCCCGTTTATACTTGTCTCCAGCCTGTTTTTTCTCTGGGGATTCGCACATGCTTTATTGGATGTGTTAAACGCGCATTTTCAGGAGATATTGCAAATCTCCAAGGCGCGCTCGGCGTTGGTACAGTTTGCCCTCTATGGCGGTTATTTTGTGATGGGTATTCCTGCCGGACTGATAATTAAAAGATATGGGTATAAGAAAGGAATTGTTTTCGGATTATTAGTTTTCGCCATCGGAGCTTTTCTTTTCTATCCGGCAACGTTAATCAAGACATTCTTTCCTTTCCTCATAGCGCTGTTTGTTATTGCCTGTGGGCTGACCTGCCTCGAAACCGCAGCTAATCCTTACACAACGGTTTTAGGGCCGGCCAAATCGGGAGCAAGGCGTATCAATCTGGCTCAATCCTTTAATGGTCTGGGCTGGATATTAGGACCTCTGGTGGGAGGATTACTTATATTTTCGGATAAAGGTGATCCTTTTTCCGCGTTAGCTACGCCTTATATCGGCATTGGCGTGGTTGTATTGCTTATTGCCGTATTGTTTATACGTACCCCTTTGCCTCAAATAGCGGCAGAAGATACGGAGTTATCCGGAAGTGTTGTATCTGCAAATACTAAAAGCCGTTATAAAGACCTGTTGAAACATCCCCTTTTTATATTCGCTGTCGTTGCCCAGTTCTTTTATGTGGCCGGGCAGACAGGCATAGGCAGTTTCTTTATCAATTATGTAATTGAGGTGCGCCCCGACATATCCCATCTGGAGGCTTCCCAGATACTTGCATTCGGTGGAATGGGTATGTTTATGATCGGCCGTATATCGGGAAGTTATATGATGAAGTTCTTTAATCCCAGGAAGCTGCTGGCAATATATGCTTCGATGAATATTTTGTTGATGGTTATTGTGGTTATGGGATTGGGTATGATATCGGTAGTTTGTCTTTTTGCGTCGTATTTCTTTATGTCTATCATGTACCCTACAATCTTTGCGATAGGCATAAGCGGATTGAAAGAAAATACGGAAAAAGGCTCCTCCCTTATCGTTATGGCCGTGGCCGGAGGGGCTGTTATCCCCATGTTGATGGGGCGTATAGCCGATTTGTATTCTATGGCTGCCGGATTTGTAATTCCGCTGGTTTGTTTTGCCGTGATATTGGCTTTCGGGGTAAGTAAGTTGAAGAATTAAAAGTTTATCTCTTTCATCGGGTTCCAGAATACGGCTTTCCAGTTCTTTATCCTGTCATTGACAACAGTGATTCCTTCGGCTTCGAGCAGTTTCTGCATTTCACCCGAATTGCCGAAAGCTTCTTTGGCCGATAATACCCCGCTGCTATTGACTACACGATGGGCAGGAATACCGCTTTTAGCGGAGTCGCATTGCCCCATAACACGCCCTACCATCCTCGACATATTGGGATAGCTGATGGCTTTGGCTATGGCTCCATAGCTGGTTGCCCGCCCGTAAGGTATCATTCTGACAATCTCATAGACGGCTTCGGTAAAATCTTCTTTATCCAGTTTAGACATGGTTTAATATTTATACAAATATAAGATTAAAATCAAATGGATAAATGATGATGTTTTGATAAGAAGTTTATCTATATAATCAGAGCCGATAGCCTTTAGCTGTTAGCTTATAGTTCTTTGAAGTATTGATTGGCCCCCTTAATCCCCGGAGGGGGACTTACAATGAGGGTAATAAGTAATAAGTAGAAAAAGTGTAACCTTTGTTACTTTTTAACAGTTACAAGTTACAAGTTGGCTGGCGCCTTATTTTGTTTCACGCAGAGACGCAAAGGCGCAAAGTTTTTACATCTTACCAGTTGTTGATTGCCAACTACCAACTGTTGACTGTAAATAGTGTTACCTTTGTTACCTTTTTTTAAGAGTTACAAGTTACTTCGCCCTTCGAGCAGTTACGAGTAGACAAGAAACGGGATACAAGTTGTTAACTGATGACTGTTTACTGTTAACTGAAACAAGTGTTACCTTTGTTACCTTTTTTTAAGAGTTACGGATTACGAGTTGTTAACTGCTAACTGTTTACTGTTAACTGAAAAGGTTGTTACCTTTTTTTAAGATAAAGATGGCATGGGCTTTTCCGCCCCCTCAAGCATTAAAGGAAACAGGGGCGTCGTATTATGACCACCCCTGCAAACAGACTATATTTGTGTACTTTACTTTCTTGTTATTTTGATTACATAACCTCCACCCGGAGCCATAGATACCTGTAGCTGCTTATTAGCCGGAATATCTATTGTTTCTTTCCTGTAGTCACGGGCGGCACGGTCGGCATTTATCCCGTCTTTGAACACTTCACCTTTGAAGTTGCCTTCTCCTAAGAAGGACAGGTCTAATTGCATATTGCGGGCATCCCAGTTTGTCATAGCACCTACATACCAGGTGTTATCTTTTTGGCGGGCGACAGATACATATTTTCCGATTTCCCCATCCAATGAGATGGTATTATCCCACACGGTGGGTACAGCAGCGATAAACTCTGTACATTCCTGCTCCGACATGTAGTTGGACGGACTATCACATAGCATGTTCAGAGGCGATTCGAATATGATGTATCCGGCCAGTTGACGACAGCGTGTGCCCTGGCTCATGGCTTCATTATATACGTTTCTGTAATTGCCTTTTGTCGCGTTACGCATCGCGCCTTGCGTATAGTCCATCGGACCTGCTACCTGACGGATGAATGGAATAGTAACATCATAGGTGACCTGATCGAGTTCGGGACCGGACCATTTCAACTGCTCCAGCCCATTTACTCCTTCAAAGTTGATAACATTCGGATAGGTACGTTGCAATCCGGTCGGCTTATATGTACCGTGGAAATCTATAAGTACTTTGTATTTAGCCCCCATTTCGGCTGCCCTGCGGTGAAAGTCTACCATGATCTGGTCATCCCTATCCATAAAATCGACTTTAAATCCTTTGATGCCCATCTCGCTATAGTGCTTGCAAACCTTTTCCAAGTCTCTGTCGAAAGCATGATATCCGGCCCAGAGGATAAGGTCTACATTCTTTGCTTTGGCATAACTGACCAGTTCCGGAAGGTTGATCTCAGGTATTACCTGAAACAGATCGGCTTTTTTGTTGACAGCCCATCCTTCATCGAGGATTACATATTCAATACCATATTTAGATGCAAAATCAATATAGTATTTGTATGTCTCATTGTTTATACCTGCACGGAAGTCAACACCATACAGGTTCCAGTCGTTCCACCAGTCCCAGGCTACTTTTCCGGGTTTTACCCAAGAATAATCCCCTTGAGACGGAGTTGCTAGTTTGTACACCATATCACTGTCGGCGAGTTCCGAATCTTTTTCGGCAACAATAATCACTCTCCATGGGAAGTTTGTCAGGCCATCGGATTTTGCTATAAATGATTCACGGGAATCGACCAATATCTGGAGTTCGTTATGCCCTCCCTGACGGGTATCTTTGGGGTAAGGGGCAAATACACCCTTCAGGCCGTTTGCCGTTTCAGCCGGATATAGGAACATTCCCGGATAATCCATCAGGTCAGCTTCTGTGATACAAACCTTTTTTCCTTTCGCTCCTTCAACTACCAACGGTGAAATACCAAGGCGCTTTTTGTTCCATGCAGATAGAGCTATATTGTGATATGGCTGCTCGAACGAGTTGGAGAACTGGCCCTCAAGAGGCGTGGTTTCCGGTTTGTTGGCATAGGCAACAAATACTTTCTGATCGGCAGGGAAGTTAAACTCAGCTTGTTCATTCTCTATAATAAACGGCTTCTTTGAAGTAGAGACAAAGCGATAAGCAATACCATCGTTGTAGGCCCGGAATATGATATTGTAATCACCTTTGAACTTTAGGGTGAGTTCATTGTAGTTATCCGCAATCTTATTCCGTTTATAAACAGAGGCGTCAATGGTTTGGTTTACAGCTTTTGCGGATGAGCCGGATAGCCTGGCATTAATACCAAAGGCGCTGCCATCAGCCAAGGTGATGGAAACAGGCGATCTGGAAAGCATTATGTCTCCTTCGTGAGATACGGAATATTCGACTGTTTTACCTACGCTGATACTGGTTTCCAGCTTGCCGTTAGGAGATTTCAGAGTGAATTGTTTCTGAGCAGAAACTGTCATTGTATAACAGAATAAAAGACAGAATAAAGACAGGATTACCGAATTGTTTTTTCTCATTATTAGTTATATTTGAAGGTTTATTATCCAATTTCTTTCTTTCAGATGACTGGTTACCTTACGGATGTTATCCATCATGGCTGAAACGTCCTTGAAGATATTCTTGTTTTTCTTTTGCAGTATATACTTCGGGCTATTTCCTACAATCTTTACAAAAAAAGTATCATTGATAAGTCCTGCACCTAAGGGGTGTATTTCCTTTACAGCCCCGTCGAAAGCAAAGTATTTCCCTACAGTCATCGGCTAATGGCGTTAATTTAGATATATAATGCTGGATGCATTTTAAGCTAAAGAATAGAACGAAGATAGAGGTTTCATTTATATTAACATCTATTTTTTATATTTTTTCTTAGAGTCTGTTTAAAAATTAATTGAGAGAAGAATAAAGGGCTTCTATATTCTATAGTATTTGAAGCTGTACCAACAAGATTGTAGATACAATCCTCAATGATTAATGCAGGCTACAGAGATAAAATAAAAAGACTGACTTCCATTACTGAAAGTCAGTTGCATCAAGTGATCCGGAAATCTTCTGAAATGTTATCCCTCATTTGTTATCATATT
>Ga0153940_1000147_pt1 | contig 42733 bp, 22 predicted proteins | sample TSNJ024MetaG_FD_104736 | JGI IMG/M metagenome (GOLD analysis project Ga0153940, IMG submission 104736) | Attine ant fungus gardens microbial communities from New Jersey, USA - TSNJ024 MetaG | ecosystem: Host-associated > Fungi > Mycelium > Unclassified | place: USA: New Jersey, Brendan T. Byrne... | reverse complement strand
GCATCTAATAAAGAAAATAAAAATTGAAAATAGATATATCCCAAAAACAAAACAGTAATAGAGTGTCTGATAATTTCCATCCAATCTGAATTCATAAGTAATTTCTCCGTTTAATGATTTTTTAGATATAAGATTATTTTATTCTCACATCATTCATCGTCTTTGTTCATACATAGTTGAATTATACAAATACAGAACATCATAAATTATGCTGTAACCGTGCCGTAATACAAAAGCTATTAAGCTGTACATCCGTTTCTAAAGTCCCCCGGTATTTTCTGATAATACTCTTGATCAGTCCGATTGAGTGGTAGGAATTCAGGGCATTTCTGTCAAACTCAAGTGAAGCAGGGGCGATGATTCGCAGTACAAAGTAATTGTTATCCGTGTTGCTTTGAATGGATATTTCCTGAAGCGAATCCGAGGTTTGGCAGCAGTTTTCAAATACGTAATTGTATAGATGGTGCAGTACTCCCAGGATGTCAAAAGAAGAAATATTCCCGATTTCAAATTGCTGAAAATCTATTTGAAGGGTAAGTTGTTCCAATTCATTTGACTGCGAAATATGATGTAAAAAATAGTTGATCATCATGTCGGAACAATATTCCGTATAGGAAAGATTGTTCCACGTATCCAGTAAATCTTCCATATATTTTTGCACGGCAGGGGATGCTTTCTTTACATCCGGCAGTTGCAGCAGATCATCTATGTAACGTGAAATATCATCACGGAACACTTTGGTAACCTCAATATGATTCTGCAGGGCAGTGTTGTGTGCTTCGGTTAGTGCTTGCTGCTGCATAAGATAATGTTTTTGCATATGAAGGAATTTGTTCTGGCTATAGAATAAAATAATAAAGCTGATAAGTACCATTAAACAAAACAAAGGGGTAAGAGAAGAAACGCTAAAACGCATGATCCAATAGCTTACCTGTGCGAAAACTGCCCATAAGATACATATGCATATCAGCAGCTTCTTGTAGCGGGGTTCTTTTTGCCGGTACATCTTAAAATAGTTTTTGCCAAAGAACATCACTAATTTAAAGGCGGCAAATAAAGACAGCAGTGTCAAAGGAAATACGATTCCTTCTCCGGCAACAGGATTCAGATAAGGCGGCATATCAAATAAAAACCGAAAAATTGCGACAGAACCAAGACAAAGGGATACTGACAGACATTCGGTTATAATGAAAGCGATTTGAATTTTGACAAAACTCCCGGAAAAAACCTTATAACTCAGCCATATAGAAAAAATTAAATAAATAAGGTGAAATGCATTTCCTAAAGGGATATACCAGCGATATTGATGTAAGTATTGATCAAGGATATGGTCATAAAAAATATTACACACAATAATATGAAAATAATATCCATAGACACAATAGGATCTTTTCAAACGTGCATCTAATAAAGAAAATATAAATTGAAAATAGATATATCCCAAAAACAAAACCGTAATAGAGTGTCTGATAATTTCCATCCAATCCGCATTCATAAGCAGTTTCTCCGTTTATTGATTTTTTAGATATAGAACCATTTTAAAATAGTCATCTGCTATCTGATATTCCATTTTGCCATCATATATTTCCACGATATCTTTAATGATCGGAATCCCCGCGCCATGGCGGTATTTTTTTCCCTTGGTAGTTTTAAGGTCATGATTGACGATTTGGTTTTCCGGAATGCTGTTTTTCATGGTGATCAACAGATAGTTATGGTAACACCGGGTGGTCAGTCTGATGTATCGTTTAGATGTGTCGGTAATCTTTTGACAGCTCTCAATTGCATTATCAAAGACATTATATAAGAGACACACCAAATGAATTGTTTCTATCTCACCACGATTAAAGTCCATCAAATCAAAAGTGACAGTAATCTGATGATTCTCACAAGCGGTTTGTTTGTTATGGAGTACGGCATCGATTACAATGTCATCACAGTAGTCAATTTTTTTCAAAGTATCCAAATGATTTTTAAAAGTCTGGTCATGCTCGATGAAAACAGAAGGATTCGTTTCGTCTTTCATCAGATGCTCTAGTGTCTGCAGATGATTGGCAATGTCATGACGGAATTTCCGGATCGAGTCCAGATGTTCCTGCAGTGCCTGATAATGCATTTCCATAAGATTCTGTTGCCGTATTAGATTGTAATTTTCCTGCTGCATCCGCTGATGCTTTAATGCTGCGGTGATCAGGAGAAAAAGAAAAAGGAAAACGACAATTAAAAATAAGTAAAAAATCAAATTTTCATTTGCACCCATCGGAAAAAGGCCTCCTTTGCGGAATTTTGATAAGTTCTGCTGATCGGCACACGCTTTTTATTCTTTAAGATAAAATCAGCTTTCTGTAATTCACTGACGGCATTTAGTGAAACGATAAAACTCTGATGGCAGCGAACAAAATAAAAAGAATCAAAAAGAGGAAGCAGTTCTTCCAGCTTTGTTTTCGTCTCATACGTAATACTCTTCGTGTGGATATAGGTTATCCTCCGAATACGTTCCAGATATAATATTTCCCCCTGGAAAACGATGATTTGGTTTTGCTGAATGCTGGTTATCGGTATTCGTTTATTATAAAAGGAAGCATCATGATTCTGTAACAGCTTTTCAAACAGTTCCTCAAGACGTTCATGCAGCTGCTCTTTGATGATAAAGTAGCAGTGATTCGTCTGATAGACATCTGTGGCAAAATGTAAATAATTTGTTAAATATGTAATCTGACAAAAAGGTAATTTCTGATTGATTTCTTTTGTCAGCTGAATTCCGTTTGTTTCGTTCAGGTCAATGTCCATGAACAATAAATCCATCTTTTCTTCTGAAGATTCGACATAGTTCAAAAGTTCATCACCCTGTGAAAATGTAATGATATCTCCGGGGATTTTTTTTTGGGTAAGAAAATCGCTCATAATGTTTTGGGCTTCTTTTAGATATGCGATGTTATCATCACAAAAACCTATTTGCATTTTAATAATTCTCCTTTGCACGAATATATGAAATCATACCATAATCTTGAAAAAAGAGAAAGCTATTTTCAGAGAAGTTATTAATTTCATTTGTGAAATTCCGGGGCTTTGACATAATTGGTAAGTTTTTAAACATAATCGGTAATCCGGCTGTGTTCGAATAATGATAAAATATATAGCAGCAAAGATAAGGTAAAGTGCCATCTAAGAGGGTATGTAAAAAGTATAATTATCTTCTATCAAAGGATTGATGCAGTTGCAGTAAGGTTGAGGAGGGATATAATGAGAGATAAAATTGTGAGAAAGTGTATTTGTTTAGCTGTTTCAATTATAATGATAATTGAATTAGGGACACCTATTTATGCTACGAATGGATCAAACGAAATTGCTGAAAGTTATGAACAAAATGAGGATTTAGGTAATGAGAGTGTCTTAAACATATTACAGGAAGATGTGGAAGTTGATAAAGATGATGAAATAGATTCTTTTGAAGGTGAAGGTTTTATTACAGATAAAAAAACAGGTTTTACTTACAGAATTTTGGATAGCACATCCGACAAAATACATCAATTAAGTATTTATAAATGTGAAGAAATACAGAAAAATACGGATAAGAAGGATGGAAAATATATTCTTCCTCAAAAATTTGATTATAATGATATCTGTTATGAAGTAATATCAATAGACCAGAACGCTTTTGCTGAATTGAAACGCTTAGAACAAATAATAATCCCGGATAACATTATCTCAATTGAGAAGGACGCTTTTCAGGATAAGCAAAACTATACAATCTTTTGTAATTCGGGAAGTTATGCTGAGAAGTTTGCAAAAGATAATATGATTGACTATATTACCGATTCTGTGAAGATTATTGCAGAGGATAATGTTATTGTTGAATCATTTACTAAGCTCAACCTACAGGTGCCAGACATACTAGAGGGGGATTTTAATATCACTTGGAGCATATCGGATGGGAGCATCGGTGCTGTTGACCAAGACAATATATTATATGGATATATGGTAGGTGAGATTAATGTTTCATGCAATATTGAAGGGTTAAAAGCAGGCAAAATGATAACTGTTAACGAACCAGAGGCAGATGAATTAATATCAAATTTGAAGGGAAGTACTATAAATTTTGATGGAGGAGATGGAACAAAAACAAATCCATATAGAATATCTTCTTGTGAACAGCTAGCAGCAATAAACAAGGGATTAAATAAATATTATATTTTAAATAATGACATTGATCTGAAAGAATATAATGCAGGTGAATGGGATGCTTTGGGAGATTATGATGCACCCTTTAGTGGTTGTTTGGATGGAAATAACCATAAAATTGTGAATCTACATAGAAACAAAGAAAATGCATCCAGAATTGAGGGATTAATTGGATATGCGGGAAGTTGTGAAATTAAGAATTTAACAGTATCATTTAATGATTGTAACGGTTCAGGATATATGGGACTTATAGCAAGGTGTAAAGATCCAAATAGTATTATTGAAATTTCTAATTGTAAAATTAATGGACAACTAAAATGTGAAACAGAATTAGAAACATATGTTGGTGGTTTTATTGGTCAAGTAGAAAATGGTTCGATATATATTTTTTCTTCATATTTTGAGGGCGATATTGAACTAAATCAAATTTCCTCAAAATGGAGTGACTATGCAAAAGCTGGTGGCTATATAGCCAATGTTGAAAAGGGAACTGTAAAAATTGCTAATTCCAATTCAGTGGGCAGTATAACTGTTAATTCAGCAGGGGGGAGTGTTTATAATGGTGCGTTTGTTGGTTCGATTCACAACAGTAATTATGTAGAAGTTACTAATTCTCACTCTGATATGGAGTTAGCATTAATTTCAGAGATTTGGACAGTAGATGAGGCTAACATCTCTTTTAGAGATACATATTGCGAAAGCACTGTAAAATGTGGACTTGTATCTACTATTTATTCATATCTTGCTAACAGTACCAATATAAAACTTCAATCGTGTTTTCTAAATGGTAATACAAGCCAAAGTATGCTAGGGAGTATTTTGGGAACCGATACTACGCATGTAACTATATCTGACTGTGAGATTAAAGGAGATGGTCAATCGGAGGAACGCTACTCGGGTCGTCTTATTAATTATATGCGATATGGAAGTATAAGTTTGATTGGCTGTAAGTATGAGGGCACCTTTAATCATCAAAATAATGAATTTTTTGGGTCAGCGGGGGGATTACTGGGATATGTTAAAGTCGATTATTGTGAAATAAAGGATTGTAATGTAAAAGGAGAGCAAAGGAGTTTTGCTACATATAGTGGTGGATTAATTGGTGGAGTTATATGTAAAAAGTTGGTAATGACTAATTGTTATGTTGAAGGCAATGTCGCTGGATATGGTGGATTAGTTGGGTTTGTTGATGATTCGGAAATTGTAGAAATCAATAATTGTAATTATACTGGAAAGATTATAAATCCAACAATGTCACGAGGTGGTATTATAGGTGGCATTATTGGCAATTGTTTGAATGCCAAGAAAGTGATTGTTAAAAATAGTAACATAAGTGGTAGCATTGAGAATATTGCTGGTAGTGCAGGTGGTGTTATCGGCAGTGCCACCGCCTCTACTGAAATGGAATTAATAAATACGAATACAGATATTAGGATAAGTTCTTTAACAGATACACCAGTTAGGCACAATAATAATATTGGCGGTTTAATCGGTGCTGCAAGTGGTGATTGCTTAATTAAAGATTGCAATGCAAATGTTGATATAGATATAGAAACGGGTGAGGGCTTTACTACTTCAGTAGGAGGATTTATCGGATGGTTATCTCAAGAAAGTATGAAGACGAAAATAATTAACTGCCATGGAACTGGAAATGTTTCTTCAAAAAATCTAAAAGGTAACACTTCCGCATATGCAGGAGGGATTTTGGGTTATCTTCAAGTTGATGGGTATGAAAGTAAAAATACTACCGTTGATTTAAGTTTTGAAGATTCAGATTTTATGGGTGAAATATTTGGAACAAGTGCTGCTGGAGGACTTTTAGGATATTCAAAAATCATTTATTGGAATAGTTGTTACGATGGTCAGTTATGCCAACTTTCAGTTAATAACTGTAATTTTTCAGGATCATTAACTTCTGAAAAGTACGCAGGAGGCATATTAGGGTATGATCAAAGATACTTGTACTGTAAAGTAATCGATAGCAATGTAGATGCTGACATTTCAGGCAATTTATGTGCTGGTGGTCTGGCAGGTTATAATTGTGGAGGGTGTTATGCAGAAAACACATCTGTTCAAGGAATGCTTTTTTCAAATGAAGTAGCAGGTGGAGTTTTGGGGGATGGCTATAACGCAGAAATAATAAACTGTACAATATCTTGTAATCTAAAATTAGAAAATGCAGGCAATGCATTGGCAGGTGGTATGATTGGACGTACTACGCAAAAAAGTGTAATTGTTGATAGTACTTACAACGGTAATATTGAATTAAATAACAATGAAACTGTAAATACTGGTGGTATACTAGGGGTCGGAAAGCGTACAGAGATAAAGAATGTAGAGGTCAGAAGCGACATTACTGTAAATAATACTCCGAACATAGTAGTAGGGGGAATCCTTGGGTATCAAAAGAAAGGAAGTTACTATATAGAGATCCCCGGAGAAAATTTAATTACGAATAGTTCTACACAATGTCTAGTAAAGATAAATAATCATGCTGAATTAATATGTGGAGGTATCGTTGGAAAGAATGAAGAGGTCATTCGGTTAAAGGATTGCTCAAGTAAAACTAATTTTAGAATGACAGGGAATAAAACTTTATTAGGTGGGATTATCGGAACAACGACGGCTACTGCATATTTAAGTAGCTGTGAATATGAAGGAAATGTAAAGGTTTCCTCAGGAGAGAGTATTTTGGGCGGTTTAGCTGGAAAGGCCAATACTCTGTTATTAGAAAGTGAATGTAAATTTATAACATTTAAAAATGCCGTTGGCGCAGGTTCCTACAGTCCAAAAACTTTAGCAGTTAAAGCAGATGAAGGACTAGTAGTTCCGAAAACGATAAATATTGCTGTTGGTGAAGAATATGTAGCATTAGCAAATTTGTATCTGGATGGAGAACTTCAATTTTCAGAAGCAATAGCAACTTGGACAAGTGAAGATTCAGCCATTGCATCGGCAATTACAAATTCCTATTCAGGAGTGTATTCAGCAGTTATCACCGGAAAAAATATTGGTAATACTAAAGTTAAAGTTGCAACATCTGATGGATATAGTGCGGAAATTATTGTAAATGTAACGGAAAACGGTGAGATAAACAATGAAAAAGATACGAAACAATATTCCGGAGGTGTGGGGAATTTATCAGGAAGTCAGAATTATGTTGTTAAAGAAAAAGTTAAAATTGAAGATGACTTAAGCATTAATTCAAAATTTCATGTGGCTTCCAAAGCTGTAGTGCAAGGGATGAAATTAGTAGTAAAATCTGGTGGAGAACTGATTGTTGAAGGAGAAGCTGAGTTTTCCGATATAATGATAGAAGGGAATGGAAAAGTTACTGTTATGTCCGGCGGTTATTTAAAATCAGGATTGATTACAGCGAGAGGAGGATTACTATGGAGTAAAGGGGGATGTTTAGAAATACATTCAAGGGGTTTTTGCAGAGCATTGAATATTATTTTGAAAAACAATTCCATCATGAATATGTATAAAGATGCTCAAGTAGTGGTAATTGACGTATTTACAATTGATACCTCTTCTACAGATAGCGAGTTTTATGGAGGTGATCTATTTATTGGTCAGCAATTTATTCAGAGAGGGAATAAAAACAATTTTCGGGCATCCAAAGAGCATCATACAATTTTTTATCGGAGCACAGATTCGCCATTAAATTGTAGTGCGGCAAACTACCTATTCGGAGCGATATATGTAATTGATTCGGCAACAGGAAATGCAGTAAAAGCGAAGCTATCTGTTAGCAATATATTAGATCGCTGTAAGCTGTTTTCAATCAAATCCGATAATTCATATCCATGGACATATACTGTCTGGGACACCACCTTTGACCCATCCGGATATATAGATGAAGCGGAGTGGCAAAAAAAGGTTTTAACATACTACAAAGAAATTGCTAATTCAGGTGCATACCAAGTGAATTGTAATAGACTATCAGTTGAACAATCAAAGGCAGTGAATCAATTAACTGCAATTTGGATGGGTACGCTTAAAATGCCGCTTTATGATGAATTACTTGGGATTGGAAACACACAATATTGTCTGCGATTTAAATTGAAATTAAAAGATAATACAACTCATTATGCTATGCTAAGATATAATGCATGGGGGGCTGGGAGCTATGCTCAATTTGGTGCTGTGAAATTGATCCTAGATGATGAGAACAGGGAGTATGATATAGGTGTATATGCAAAGGGAAGCATTGATGATTTTGCAGTGCAAGCTGGTGAGTATGTAAGAGACCAGTTTTGGAATGAGTATATTTCGTATACAACTGGAATATATAATGATTTGTTTGAAAAAAGTGTAGGTTGGGATATGTTTACAAAATTTATTACAAAGATTTTGTGTCAGAAGAGTGTTACAGATGGAGCATCGAGTATACAAGATATAAGTAGCAGTATGAAGAGTTCCATTACAAAATGCATCACTATAATTGATACAGGTGTGAACTTAAACGCTATGTTTACAGACATCAAGAATAAATCAATAAAATCATCTTTTTTAAATATTACAAGTGTATCCGATCAATCATTGAATAGTATTGCAGAAGATACAAGCTGTTTTAGTGAACAATTGCTTTCAGAAATTGCAGATGAATTAATAGGTTCCTATAAAGCAAGTGCAACCAATGCTTCGATATCAGTAGAATCACTTGGCATTACGGATTCACATTTAGCGGATGCGCTAGAACAGAAATTAGGGCTGACAGAAGAAGGGAATTTAGCAATTCCAAGTCTTGATGCAGTTAAGATGCTTGATTTGTCAAATTGCTATATCAAAGATTTAAGAGGAATAGATAATTTTAGAAGTCTTAAGGTCTTAAGTATCAATCATAATGAAATTGTAGATATTTCTCCGTTAAAGGAATTGCAACAGTTGGAGTATTTAGATATTGGCAATAATCAGATTTTAGATTTGCTGCCGATTGCTGAGCTGAAAGAGCTTAAAGTTTTGGAGGCAGAAAATAATAGCATTTCAGAGATTTCTGCAATAAGTGGATTAAAAGAATTGCAAGTTTTAAGAATATCTGAAAATAAAGTTTTGCAGATTCATACGTTGTCTCAGCTAAGTAAACTACAGGAATTGAATGTTTCTGGTAATCCATTAAAAGAACAGCTTAGTGTATTAAATCATCTTGAACGTTTAGAAAAATTATTTGCATATGAGTGTGAAATGAGTAATTTAGGAGAAATTATGTTACCTAACCTCAAGGTTCTTGACATTAGCAATAATTACTTAGAAAGTTTAGGGGAACTAAAAAAATGTGTTAAGATGAATGAGTTAAATGCCTCTTTTAACCAACTGCGGAAGGTAGATGTTGAACAATTAAGCTTATTGGAATCCATAGATTTAAGCAATAACTTGTTGGAAAATATTGATGGAATTTTCAGTTTGAGTAAATTACAGCTGCTTAATTTATCATCAAATAAGTTATCAGATAAAGCAATAATGCAATTGAAATCGTTAAGTGGTATAGTAAGTATTAATCTTTCGGCTAATCCATTATTCGGGTTCAAAATGTTTATAGAAATACCTAATTTAAAGTGCTTGGATATTTCATATACGCAGATTGATAATACAGGTACTGAGATATTGCGAGAAAATGGAATTACGGTAATTAATATGATGAATACTATCTTGCCATATAGTATTGAGTTTGAAGATTTTTCTAAGACTGTGACGGTGGGGGATTCTGTGTATAATTCATTAATAACTTATCCAGCGGATGCAGATTTGACAGATGTGGTATTCGAATCTAAGGATCAGAATATAGTTACCGTATCTGAAGTTGGAATAGTAGAAGGAATAGGTGAGGGACAGACTAAGGTTTTGGTAAGAAGCAATGGCTTAGAGACCTCCTATCAAGTTACAGTACAAAAAAAGACTCAGGTAATTTCAACACAGACCTCTTTTTCAAAGAAGTATGGAGATGCCGACTTTAATTTGGGTGCTAAGCTTAACTCTGGAGATGGTAAATTAACGTATCAATCAAGCAATAATAATATTGTATCAGTAGCTTCAGATGGTAAGGCTACTCTCAAAGGTGTTGGTACGGTTCAAATTACGGTTACTGCCTCAGAAACAGCAAAGTTTTTAGCTGTATCTAAAAAAATCACAATTAAGGTATCGAAAGGCACACAATCTATAAAGGCATCAAAGGAATATAAAAAAGCTTATGGGAGTAAGCCATTTTCAATAAGTGCAAGTGCTATAGGAAAACTATATTATAAGTCCGGGAATACAAAAGTAGTGACTATTTCTTCGAGCGGAAAAGTAACTATTAAAGGAATTGGCAGTACAGTTATTACAATAACAGCGGATAAGACCAATAACTATAATACTGCAACTAAAAAAGTAACTATTCATGTAACTCCTCGGAAGGTAACCATACGTTCAGTCAAAGCATTAGGAGAGCGAAGTGTCAAAATCACGTGGAATCAAGACAAAAAGGTAACGGGATATAAAATTACCATAGCTAGGGATAAGGCGTTTAAGAAGAGTAAAAGTGTTATCAAGATTGCTGGGAATAAAGTTGTTTCAAAGACCATTAAAAAGCTTCTTAAAGGTAAAACATATTATGTAAAAATCCAAGGGTATAAAGTAGCAGGAGGAAAAACTATATATAGTTCAGATAGTGAGATTAAAAAGGTAACTGTAAAGTAAATATTTATATTGCAAATGCTCCATAGTGAGTCCTCTAGGAGCTTGGGGACGTGCTAATAGCACGTCCCCTTTAAGCTCGAAAGCGAAAGCACCGAGAAATAAGTCCCTACAATATATAAGGCAAAACATCATAAATTGTACTGTAACCGTGCCGTAACACAAAAGCTACTGAGCTGTACATCCATTTCTAAAGTACCCCGGTATTTTCTGATAATACTCTTGATCAATCCGATTGCGTGGTAGGAATTCAGGGTATTTCTGTCAAACTCAAGTGAAGCAGGAGCGCTGATTCGCAGGACAAAGTAATTGTTATCCGTGTTGCTTTGAATGGATATTTCCTGAAGCGAATCTGAGGTCTGGCAGCAGTTCTCAAATGCGTAATTGTATAGATGGTGCAGTACCCCCAGGATGTCAAAAGAAGAGATATTCCCGGTTTCAAATTGTTGGAAATCTATCTGAATGGTAAGCTGTTTCGCTGCATTTAACCGCGAAATATGATGTAAAAAATAGTTGATCATCATATCGGAACAATATTCCGTATAGGAAAGATTGTTCCACGTATCCAGTAAAGCTGCCATATATTTTTGAACGGCAGGTGATGCTTTCTTTACATCTGACAGATGCTGCAGATCATCTATGTAACGTGAAATATCATCGCGGAACACTTTGGTAACCTCAATATGATTCTGCAAGGCAGTGGTGTGTGCTTCGGTTAGCGCTTGCTGCTGCATAAGATAATGTTTTTGCATGTGAAGGAATTTGTTCTGGTTATAGAATAGAACGATAAAGCTGACAAGTGCCATAAAAAAAACCAAAGGGAGAAGAGAAGAAACTCTAAGCTGCATAATCCAATGGCTTACTTGTATGAAAATTCCCCAGAAGATACATATGCATATCAGTATCTTCTGGTGGCGGGGTTCTTTTTGTCGGTACATATTAAAATAGTTTTGGCCCAAGAACAGCACTAATTTAAAGGCAGCAAATATAGACAGCAGTGTTAAGGGAAATGCGATTCCCTCTCCGGCAACAAGATTAACATAAGGCGGCATATCAAATAAAAACCGAAAAATTGCGACAGAACCAAGACAAAGGGATACTGACAGACATTCGGTTATAATGAAAGCTATTTGTATTTTGACAAAACTCCCGGAAAAAACCTTATAACTCAGCCATATATAAAAAATTAAATAAATAAGGTGAAATGTATTTCCTAAAGGGATATACCAGCGATATTGGTGTAAGTACAAAGCAAGGATACGATCATAAAAAATATTACACACAATAATATGAAAATAATACGCATAAACAAAATAGGATCTTTTCAAACGCGCATCTAATAAAGAAAATAAAAATTGAAAATAGACATATCCCAAAAACAAAACAGTGATAGAGTACCTGATAATTTCCATCCAATCTGCATTCATACGAGTTTCTCCGTTTAGTGATTTTTCAGATATAATAATTCTCCTTTGCAAGAACATATGAAATCATAGCACAATCTTGAAAAAAGAGAAAGCTATTTTCAGAGAAGTTATTAATTCCCGTTGTGAAATTCCGGGCTTTGGCATAATTGGTAGGATTTTAAACATAATCGGTAATCCGGCTGTGTTCGAAAAATGGTAAAATATATAGCAGCAAAGATATTGAGGGTCTTGTATTTTAGAGACTTCTTTTTTGTTGATAAGTAGATGGTTGAAAAGATATTGATACCAAAGACTATAGCAAGGGGGATGGAAGAAGTAAAAAAGTATATCTTAGGAGCGTGTCTGTTAATGGCATCAGTGTAAAATCTATCTGCTCAAAGCCAGATTTGTGCACTCCTGTTTTGAGCAGAAACAATAGATTTATCAATATGAGGAGGGGAAGAAACATATGCAAAAATCAAGATTTTTTAAACAAGTACTCAGAACTATGCTGCTGATATGCATCATTCTGGTCTGTACACCGGCAAGACTGGAAGCGGCAGTATTGGCGAAAAAGGTAACATTGAACCACACCGAGTACACCCTGAAGAAAAGCGGGAAGGTTACCCTGAAAGCAACGGTGACACCTAAAAATGCAAAAAGTAAAAGCATTACATGGTCAAGCAGTAATAAAAAAGTAGCAACCGTCAGTGACAAGGGAAAAGTAACGGCTAAGAAAAATGGAACCACTACCATCACAGCAAAAGTGAAGGGTACAAAAATAAAAGCCACCTGTAAGATCACGGTCGGAACGCCGGTTACCAAGGTTGCAGTAAAAAATAAAAAAGTAACTTTAGAAGTAGGGAACACATCCCAGATCAGTACAACTGTAACACCAAAAAAAGCTTCCAATAAAAAAGTAAGTTACACCAGCAACAAACCCAAAGTAGCAACGGTAACCACAAAGGGGAAAATAAAAGCAGTCGGAATCGGAACCGCAACGATTACCGTAAAAGCAAAAGATGGAAGCAATAAATCCGTAAAGATAAATGTTAATGTAAAGGAAGTATCTGTAAAAGGAATCACACTTACACCTGCTGCCAAAACGCTGAAAACAGGTGAATCAGTGACACTGTCAGCGGCAGTAACGCCTAAAAATGCAGCGAATAAAGGAGTTACCTTTAAGAGCAGCAACAGTGAAGTGGCTTCCGTTAATGGAACTGGTAAAGTGACCGGTGTCGGAAAAGGAAATGCAACGATAACAGTCACGTCCAAAAGCAATACCAAGATCAAGGCGACCGCGGCAATTACGGTTCAGGATGTGCTGGTCACCGCCATACAACTGGAGCCCGAAGAGCTTGAGATGAAAACAGGCGAAAGCAAAAAACTTACCACAACCGTACTTCCGGAAAATGCCACAAACAAAAATGTAACGTATACCAGTGATAATGAGACCGTGGCAACTGTTGATCATGAGGGCGAGATCACGGCCAAAACAGCCGGAAAAGCGATCATCACGGTAACATCGGCAGATGGCAATAAATCCGCTGCATGTGAGGTAACTGTAAAAGCAGTATTAGTCGGAATTAAGATCCAAACGGAAAACCAGCTGGAAGTAATCCAGACCGGAACAACAGAAAAATTAATCGTCCAACCAATCCCTGAATCAGCAAATATAACGGAGATCATCTGTACCAGCAGCGATGAAAGCCTTGCTTCTGTAGAGAATGAAGCAAGAACAGTTAGCGGAATAAAAAATGGGACCGTAACCATTTCCGTAACCGCAAAAGATGAGTATGGCAATCAAGCAGAAGGAGAACTTGATCTGCGCGTGGGGACCACAGTTACAGGACTGGAATTAGGAACCGAAGAGATATCCATGCTCCCCGGTGATGAACAAGTCCTGACTTATACCGTATTACCTGCAAATGCTAATGTGAAGCAGGTGTCCTTTACAAGTGACAATGACGAGATAGCAACCGTAGATGTAAGTGGAACAATCAAAGCGATATCTGCAGGAGAAACTCATATTACCGTGGAAACAAGAGATGGGGCACATCAAAAAGTCTGCAAGGTGGTGGTCGCAGAGCCAAACGAGGACCATATAAAAACTGTTTCAGATCAAGAATCTCTTAACGCCGCACTGGCAGAAGAACAGCTTCAGGTATTAAAAATTGCCGGTGCAGGGGAGATGGATCTGACATTGGGTGAAGGTTCATTTCCGAATGTATCACTGATCATTCAGGCACCGAATGCACATATCGAAAACTATGGTGTATTTCGAAGCATCCGCATCGAAGCGATCGGTCCTAATACATTTGTAGAGCATGCAGCAGGGAATGAGATTTATTATGCCGCCGAAAGCGGCTCCGTAGAAATCGGAGCAGGTGGAGTCGCTTCACTTGTCCTGGTCCACGGGACAGGTCAGTTGAATTTAACCAACAACGGTTCCATTTCTCACATGATACTGAATACACCTTCCCAGCTTTTTATCGATGGCACATCATCAGGGATCATTGCCGTTACAGCTTCTGCGGCGGCAGAGAACACAGCTATTACAACCAGCAGAAACCTGAATATATCGGCAAGAGGGTTATTGAATCTGAATTTATTAAGCGGTTCGGAAGAAACTATGGTATCCGTGGCGGAAGAAAGTCAGATCCCCAGGATTCAGGGACTTGGAAAGGTGCCTGTCACGATCGAGGCAACCGGAGAAGTGGAAATACTTGTTGGTGAAAATGATGGAGAGGAACAGGCACAGAAATTAACAGTTACCGGAAAAGTAATGGTCAGTACAACAGAACCTGCAAGTGAGGCCACCTTATCTTTTATTCCTTATCGTTCCGGGATAAATGCAGGGAATGTAAAAGACTACATCGGAGCTGGAACCAAACAGGTAACTGTCAGCGCAGATGGAAAGTATACAGCAGCAGAAGTTTCGATCGGAAACTATATTCTGCTGGTGCAAAAGGATGGCTATCAGGATGTGCTGGAAACCCTTATCTTAACCAGCGGTGAGTCAGGCATTTACAATGCGGAGACCATCTTCCTGATAAAAGAAGGTGAAGAAGCAACCGGAGTACTTTACGGTACGCTGTTTGATGCCCAAAGTGGGTCACATGTGCCGGAAGGGATCACTGTCAGGATCCGGGCAGGGAAAAATAATGTTTCCGGTACTTATCTGTCCGAAATGTACACTGATGAGGATGGAGAATACCGCTTTACAGATCTGCCGGCGGGTCAGTATACGGTCCAGGTGATCGATGATCGCGGCATCAGTACGGAGACCTATGTGACAACCAGTTTTAACGCAGTCGTATATGCCGGACAGGATACGGTGAAGAATAGTACCGTAACCTGTATTCTGGAAAGCGATCAGGTTCGTTTTGTGCTAAGATGGGGCAACTGTGAAAGTGGCGCATCCGCAGATTTAGACTCTCATCTGATTGGACCAAACGTGAATGGGACCGGTGAATTTCATACATGGTTTGCGGATCAAAGTTATTATGACAGTATCCAGGGCGATGAAGATATCAGAATTGCAGATCTGGACGTGGATGATACCAGCTGGGAAGGACCGGAAACCACTACCATTTATAAAAAGACAGCAGGGGAATATCGTTTCTACATCCATGATTTTAGTAATGGGGGAAATATCGGTAGTATGCAGATGGGAAATTCAGCAGCTACGGTAGAAGTGTATGTCGGGAGCAGACTAAAGGCAACGTATCATGTTCCGAACCAAGCGGGAAATCTGTGGTATGTGTGTAAATATGATGCGGTAAATAATGTCCTTACCCTGGTCAATGAGGTGTATGGCTGGGATGATGATCTATCAACTATTGGTATTGATATGACGGAACGATATAGAAGCCGACTTGCAGAGGCGATCCAGGAGGCAAAGGATATTTTCGCTGTATTAACGGACGAAACAGTAAAAACAGAGTTATCAGGGCAGATCAACACGGCACAGACGGTTTATGATACCTCCGATGACCTGGAGACATTGAGGGATGCATGGACAGACCTTCAAAGTATTATCCAACAGTATTATGAAAGTGTTGCGATAGAGGATGTATCCGGTGAAGGGGTCAGCCGTTATGAGACATCTGATCCAGAACTGACGATTTATGGATGGTCGGAAGTAATGCCGGAATTTACCGTAACGGTACCATTCGGAAGCAGCTTCGTAATGGAAGGTAACGAAGATAACAAAATGATCACTGTAACCGGTAAAGGTGGATATTATAAGAAATATGATGTGAGCTACCGCTTGGATGATGAGTTGCTGGGAATTGCCCTTGTCAGTGACGGTGATAATGATATTTTCGATTACCGGACAGATGAGGATTGGGATGATGACGGAGGAGAGTATCTTTCTACACTTTATGTAGAAGGAACAAATGCCGCCTTAAGCGAACGCTTTTCAGTTACGGCAAGTTCAGAAGATGCAACAGTAAGCATAGAAGATTCCGATAAGCCCGGATATGTCAAGAAGGTGACGATTTCTTATTTGTCAGTATCAAGAGTATATTATGTATACTATACGGTATCAATAAGTACATTGGATATTACCGGTGTAAGTGATGGTGATAATGTCATTTTTGATCATTGGACAGATTGGGAATGGGATGATGACGAGGATATGGATATTTATGTGCTTTATATAGAAGGAGCAAAAGAAGTTCTTTCAAATGATTTCCAAGTTGCATGCAGAACAGCAGAAGCGTCTGTTGAAATCGAGGACACTGATGAAACAGGCTATGTAAAAAAGATAACGGTTTCTTATGAAAATCGTATCAAAGAATATTACGTGAAGTATACTCAAAATGCGCTGCCATATATTGTGGATGTAACGGATGCTGAAAATCCATCTTTCAGGGTTGACATAGACCATGTAAATGAAGAAATTTATGCTCATGGGATCAATGAAAGCCTGGGAAATACGCTGACTGTTTCCGTACCTGATGATATGGAAGTGGCGATCAACTACTATTGGGATACCGAAGCAAGCATTACCGTTACAAATTCGCAAGGTGTAAGCAGAACTTATTGGCTATACTATGATCAGGATACGTCGGTGAACGGACTTACGGATGCTGCGGTGAACAGACTTACGGATGCTGAAGAGGAAGAAAATGAAGTCACGTCTGTCGGGACAGATGACAACAGTATAGAAGTCAGTGATGAAAATGTACAGCCTGCAGACTCAGGATCAGATGCTCCAGAGGGATGTGAATCCCCAGATCCAACAGCTTCAAAATAATGAATGCGATAATCTATCTAAATAACATACCAGATATGTCAGGGTTTCCAGGCATATCCGGTTGTTTTGGCAAATTTCTAAAGATTTCTTGGAGCAAAGTATCTGGATGTACTGGGGTATTTGAGAGAGAGACCTATAAATTATAGAACCTGTGAAAGTTGGAAAGGTGATATACTGATAAAGATAACAGAGAATGTGATGAAAGTAAAAAGAATAATAAGTTTATTGTTATATCAGATGAAAGGGTGAAGAAGTATGAAAAGGAAAAGAATTGTGAGTCTACTGTTATGTTTTATTACAGTGGCTTCTACAGTAATCGGTAATCCATCAAGTTTGCTGACGTTAAAGGCAGCAGAAATAACCGAAGCAGAAATAACCGAAGCTGACGATCGTCAGGAAGCGACCGCAGAACAGGAAATCGGGGAAGAAAACTTCCCTGATGCTATCTTCCGAGAATATATTGAAACGAAATTTGATCGGGATGACAACGGAGTATTAAGTGTAATTGAACTGGAAGAAGTTACCGACATTAGTGTGGTCGGAAGAGGTATTAACGATTTAAAGGGTATAGAGCTTTTTCCTAATGTGGAAAGCCTTTCTTGCGAACAGAACAATTTGACAAGCCTGGATGTAAGTAATAACCTGGCTTTGGCAGAGTTGTATTGTTATGATAATGAATTAATGAATCTGGATGTAAGCAATAATCCGGCGTTGGAAGTGATTGAATGTAGAAACAATAATTTAACAAGTCTGGATGTTAGTAATACTCCGATTCTGAAAACTTTAAGCTGTGAAATTAATAAATTAATGTATCTGAATGTAAGTAATAATCCGAGATTAAGGTTCTTGTATTGTGAAAGCAATAATTTAGCGAGCTTGGATGTTAGTAATAATCCACTGCTCACTGAGCTATATTGTAATGGGAATTCATATACAACCAATAGTGCCAGTATCGACACAACCACTATTGAGGGATTTGAAATCAGCAAAGCATCTGACTGGATAAATGCAAACGTGAATGGAACTGAGGTTTTCTTTATTGATGATACTAAAGAAATCACCTATACATATGAAATAGGCGGAGGAAGAACAGAAAAATTTAGTTTTGTATTTTATTCAGAAGCGGATCCAGAACCTGATAAAGAACCAGACACGGAAACCGTAGAGATCAATGAAACAAATTTTCCGGATGAAGCGTTCAGGCAATATGTGAAGGAAAACTTTGATGAAGATGATAATGGGGCATTCAGTAGCGATGAACAATATGCAGTTAATGTGATTGATGTAGAAGGGAAAAATATTAGTAGTTTAAAAGGAATCGAATTCTTTGCTAATTTGACAAGCCTGTCTTGCCCTGCTAATAATTTAACCAGTTTAAATGTAAGTCAAAATCCGGCGTTAAAAAGTTTAGTATGTTATGGGAATGCATTAACTAGTCTGGATGTAAGTGAGAATCCAGACTTAGAAGTTTTATATTGTGAATGGAATCCATTAATAGGTCTGGATGTAAGTCATAATCCGATATTAAAGGAATTGATTTGTGGAGGAAGTGATACATTAACCAGTCTTAATGTGAGTCAAAATCCGGCCTTAGAATATCTGTTTTGTGAATCTAATGCGTTGACCAGTTTAGATCTAAGCCAGAATCCAGTCTTAAAATATCTGTTTTGTGGAGGAAATGAATTAACCGGTTTGGATGTAAGTAATAATCCGGAATTAATATGGTTGTGGAGTATAAATTGTGGATTGAAGAGTCTGGATGTAAGTCAAAATCCGGCCTTGGAATGGTTATGGTGTTCTGATAATAAATTATCGAGTCTGGATACAAGCAAAAATCCGGTGTTAGAGAGAGTGGATTGTGATAATAATGAATTAACCAGTTTAGATGTAAGTAATAATCCAGCGTTGACGTCCCTGATTTGTTATGCTAATAAATTAACGAGTCTGGATGTAAGTAATAATCCGGCATTGGAATGGTTGAACTGCCGTAATAATAAATTAATCAGTTTGGATGTAAGTCAAAACCTGGAATTGCAGTGGCTGTATTGTTCTAATAATGAATTAATGAGTCTGGATATAAACCAAAATCCAGTATTGGAAAATGTGGATTGTTCGGATAATACTTATATTATGAATAGTAAAAGTATAGATGTTTCCACTATGATAGGATTTGATATGAACAAATCTTCCAATTGGGAAAATGCCACTATAAGTGGAAATCTGATAACAATTATTGACCCTTCTCTTAAAATCAAGTACGATTACCAAATCCAGGAAGAGAAAACTTGTGAATTTAGTTTAATTTTAAATCAGCCCGACGAGGCAGGATTTATAGAGGTAACACCTCCCACAGAACTTGCAGCATCATTGAAAGACACGGCATCCATTACATTGAATTGGAAAGCTTCAGATGAGGCAGAGGGCTATGAAATATATTATTCAACAAAGGAAAATGGAAGTTACAAAAAAGTAAGTGAGACAACCGGAACAAGTTATACCCATGAAAATCTGACCATGGGACAAACATACTATTATAGAGTATTTGCTTATAAGGTTGTCGATGGAACAACTTACTATAGCACCCATACAGAGGAGGTTTCATGTAACATTCCAGTAATTAAACCGACAGGGCTAACCGCATCCGTAGTTGGTGCATCTTCTATTAAATTAAGCTGGAAAAAAGCAACAGATGCAGATGGGTACAGGGTATTGGTATCGACAAAAAGAGATGATGGATATACTGAATTAGGTCATACGACAAACAACTCTTATACATGCAAGAATTTGAACGCGGGAACCACCTATTATTTTAAAATCTGTTCCTATAAAACGGTATCCGGTACAAAAGTATATAGTTCCGATACATCAGCGATATCAAAAAAATTAACCGTACCCATACCAACGAACATAAAGCTGACCAACAGCAGTGCCAATTCCCTGAAGGTTTCCTGGAGCAAGGTGTCGGAGGCATCGGGATATGAGCTTTATCGTGCTACAAGCAAAAGCGGTACTTATAAGAAAATTAAAACAGTTACTTCAGGAACGACCACATCATATACGGACAAGAGCCTGACCAACGGGAAAACATACTATTACAAAGTCCGTGCTTATAAGACGGTCAGCGGAAGTAAAAAATACAGTAGCTATTGCAGCATAATATCTAAAAAAGTGACTTTGGCAAAAACCACGCTGACAGCTACAACAAAGAGTAAAACCTCTGTCAAGCTAAGCTGGGTGAAAGTGCCCGGAGCGAAGCAATATGAGATTTATAGAGCAACCAGCAAAAACGGAAGCTACAAAAAGATTAAAACAACTATATCCCTGACCTATACTGATACGAAATTAAAAAGCAACAAGATCTACTATTACAAGGTAAAGGCGGTACAGGTGGTTTCGAAAAAAACTTATATGAGTGCTTACTCTGCGGTTCAATCTGCAAAGACGAAGAAGTAAGAAGCCGCTATATGATACGTTGGCGGTATCGATGTAAAATCTATCTGCTCAGGACAAGATTTGTGTAGTCCTGTTCTGAGCAGGTATAGTAAGTTGGTGAGATATAGAAATTAAAAACCTTCATTTTTAAGGAAAAAACACCTGAAACGAGAGGGGAATGTGATGAACTCAAAAAGAGTAATAAGTCTATTGTTGTGTTTGTGTTTGATGGTTGTCACCATCATTGACAGCTCGCAGACCATATTGGCAGCACAAGCGGCAGGGATAACGGAGATGGAAGGCAATGAGAATGATATAGAGGGTGAAAGTGTTCAGAAACAGGAAACCGATACGGTTTCGGGAGAGCGAAATATTAATAAAGGAACTGTTACTGGAGATGATTCTTCCCAGGAATTTTCTGAAAGTGAGAGTAAAGAATCGGAAGATGGTAATCTGGAAGAAGAAAAGCAAGGAAATGCATTTACAGAATCGGAAGACAGTAATCTGGAAAAAGAAAAGCAGGAAGATGAATTTACAGAAAATGCTAATCGGGCTGAAAGTAAAATTATTGCCCAAACGTTAGTAGCTTCTTCTGGTTCTATTAATGATACGGTAAATTGGAAGTATGATGAAAATACAAAAACGTTAACTATAAGCGGTAAAGGGGAACTGTCTTTTAATTCACCATGGGGTATGCCCTGGTATGAGTTTAGAGAAGATATTGAAAATGCAGCGATTACGGGAAGCTTTACAGAAATTGATACTTACTTTTTCTATGGTTGTACTAATTTAAAAAGGATAAGTATTCCGGACAGTGTGCAAATAATAGGGTATTTTGCATTTGGTGCTTGTGTCAGCCTGGAAGTAATATCGATACCTGCAAAAGTTGAAATTATTAGTGATACAGCATTCGATGGATGCTGGGGATTGAAAGAATATAATGTTGCCGCGGCAAATAAAAACTTTTCATCGGTAAACGGAGTTCTTTTTGATAAAGCGAAGAAGACATTAATCAGTTATCCGATTGCGAAAGAAGAGACGAGTTATTTAATACCGGCAGGAATTACTACGATAAAAGCCGGGGCATTTTCTTTTGCAGAAAATCTTGTTTCCGTTACAATTCCTGATTCAGTTAAAACGTTAGAGGAATATGTATTTTCAAATTGTACCGGCATAGAAAATATTGTGATTCCCCAAAGCGTTACACGTATAGAAGATAATGCATTTTCAGAATGCATTAAATTAAAGAATATTAATTTACCTAAGAATGTTGCGCACATAGGAGCAGATACATTTTCTATTTGTAACTCATTGGAAAAAGTTTATGTATATAATCCAGACTGTACCATTGGGGCGAGTAAAGCAACATTTCCAACCAATGCAGTTATTTATGGATATACAGGCTCAACGGCTCAATCATATGCAAAAAAATACGGAAAAAAATTTGTTGATCTGGAATCTAAGAGTGAACACGATTATGCAGGAGACAACGCAGCGTATGTATCTCAATTACCTCAAGAAATATTAGAAGATTCCTGGCCAGTAGATAATTCGACAACAATGTGGGAGATGGATGGAAATTTTGCAGGATATCAATCGTATATTTTAAAAGAGACAGATAAAAATAAAGCGAAATATCAAGAGATAAATAATTTTACAAAAGAACTTACTTCTTCCTGTATTTCCGATTATGAAAGAGCAGAAATAATAAGTGAATGGGTTACTTCGAACATGACCTACAGATGGGGAGGACTTCCCGGTAATTCAATCGATAGCGTCTATTCTTTATGGAAAAACAGAACTGGCAATTGCATGAGTTATACGCTTTTAACTAATTTTATGCTTGCTACATTAAATATACCAACAGCAACGGTCACAAGTTATGATCATCAATGGAGTGCTGTGCAGATTAATGGACAGTGGATCATGATTGACTCTACCAATGGAATCTTTAATGCAGATTCTAATAACTATGATGAAATAGAAATGATTTCATTCAGCAGTGGCAATCTATGCTTTGTAATCGATGGTTTAGATGGTATATTCTTGTCCGGGGTGGGAATTTCTTATTCTGAAAAAAATAATATTAAATCAGTTTTAATACCTAATTATGTAACAGGGATTTATGCTGCTGCATTTGATGATTGTAATGATAATATACAGGTGTCCGGTAAAAGAAATACAGATATTGAAAAACAATTAACTGCTTCAGGTTTTGTGTGTATGGAGTATTCGGAAAATACCTATGATGCAAGATATGTACATAAATGGGGGAGTTGGAAAACGACTCAAGCTGCTACAGCATTGAAGCAGGGAAATCAAACCAAAACCTGTATTCATTGTAAAAAAGAGGAGAAAAAGAAGACTGCTAAATTAAAAGCAACGATTAAGACGAATGCGTCAACAATACCATTAAAGACGGGACAATCAACGAAACAATTTAAAATTTCCGAAATGGCCAAAGGTGACTATGTTAAGTCCATAAAATCCAGTAATACTAAAATAGTCAAGGTGACAGGTGTAACAAAAACCGGAAATTGCAAATTGACTGCGGCTAAAAAAACCGGAACGGTTACTTTAACAATTACATTAGCCAGCGGAAAGAAAAAAAGTGTAAAAGTAAATGTGCAGAAATCGACCGTGATGGCGACGAAAATCAGTAATATCCCATCTAAATTGAATTTGAAAAAGGGACAAACCTATAATTTGCAGCCTAAAATAACTCCTATTACAGTTACATCTAAGATTACTTATAAATCAAGCAAAAAAGCTATAGTGACAATAAATTCAAAGGGCAAGATAGTAGCTAAAAAGAAAGGGAAAGCAACCATCACTGTAAAATGCGGCAAAAAGGCAAAAGAATTTATCGTGAATGTAAAATAATCAAGTAAGCTTTCTGTACTATGCAGTTATTAAGAATGATTCAATAATAGGCAAAGTTGATTTACCTAAAAGTGAAAATGGAGCCGAAAAAGCTCTGGCAAAGACTAAACTGACAGCCACAACAAAGAGCAAAAGCTCCATCAAGCTAAACTGGGCGAAAGTGCCTGGAGCAAAGAACTATGAGACGTTTACCAACTTATGAAAAAGACAATCAGAAATTTAGAAGTTTTGATAAATAGGGTGAATAATTGATTTTATATTTATTATATTTGTATTGACATTATGTAAACTTATGTATATAATATAGTTTACATCAATAAAACGTCTGTGAACAGTCAAGTGATTTGATAAAAAGAGCTATGTAAGACCCTACTAAGGTAATCTTATATAGCTTGTTATTTTAATTAAGAACTTGTATAGTATAAGGAGTTTTTGCGGAGGTGGTATGATTTGGATAAGTTTCAGATAGATGTGCCGCTTGATAAGCTGGATACAGAGCAATGGGTATTGTCTGAGCGGTCAGGGTACATGAAGTTTATGACGCAGGATTCCAGTAATATTTCTGTGACATCTTGGAATCATCTGACCGTTGGTATGCACAGCCACGCCTTTTATGAGTTTGCGCTGATTACCCAGGGCAGTTGTGTGCACAGCTATCAGGGAGTCGAAGTTCCGCTTATACCTGGTGATGTGTTTTTGATCACTCCCCACGAAGCACATGGATATGTAACGCAAATGCCCTTAGAAATAATTAATTGTCAGTTCTATGAGGAGAATCTGAGTGACGAGTGCGGTCAGATGCTGGAAGAAGTGAGTAAAGGACGTGAATTTAGTTACAATAAATATGATTTAAAAAAACGATGGAATGAGTTGCTCAAAAATGTCTCGGTATATGCAGAGGGGATGGGGGAAGGGCATGACTCAACACAGCAGAAAAATTTGAACAAACAAGGTGTAATTCATCTTGGAGCAGAGCAGCAGAGGGATGTAGAGTATCTGCTGAACTGGATGATGCGGGAACAGCTTCAGAAGGAGCAGGGTTTTGAAAATGTCAAATCAATCTGCCTTCAGATGATATTGGTAACGTTTCAACGGATACAGAATAATAGAATTCAGAAGATAACACAGCACCAGGACGAGAGAAAAGAGCAAATTTATCAGGCGATTGATTATATGGAGGCGCATCTGAGTGAAAAGATTAATCTGATGGAGCTGGCTCAGAAAAGCTATTGGAGTGAGGGACATTTTCGCTCAGTTTTTAAAGACGTGACCGGACTGTCTCCGGTGGAATATTTGAATCGCCTTAGAATTGTGAAATCGCTGGAATATATGGAGAAGGATCATCTGATGATTTCGGAGGCTGCTGAAAAAGTGGGAATTTATGACCCAAGCTATTACAGCAGACTGTTTAAAAAGATTATTGGATATCCTCCGCGGTATTTTAAAAGCATTGAAAAATAAAAAGATGGAAGGAATGTTTTGTCGGCATTCCTCCATCTTTTTATTTTTTTGTCAAGTATTGCAGGCTTTGACAAAATCAACAAATTTTAGACTTGTAATAAAAAAAATATGCAAAATGTCCTAATTGATATTTGAAACATCCTAATAGTAGCGTCAATTGGTGTGATATAATCTTGTTATAAGATAAATATGCATATTTAATCGGAAAAGACAAAATATTCAAGGAGGTTATCAGAGTTGAAAAGAACAATTGCTTATTTAGTGGCGATGAAGAGATTTGAACTGTTTGATGAAGAAATTCGGTCTATTGCTGATGATGAGATGTTGATTCAGACAATTTCCTCGGGGCTTTGCCACTCAGATGTAAACATTTATATGGGAACGACCAATATTATATATAATAAATATGGCAATATGTGCAGGGGAACTATGGAATATCCGGTCGAGTTCGGACATGAACCCATCGGTGTTGTCGTTGAAGCCGGGAAAAATATTAAAAAATTTAAAAAAGGCGATTATGTATCGGGGCCCACACTCCTTCAAGGGGCATTTGCCACCTATATCATTGTCAAAGAAATTCAAATGGCAAAAATCCCGGAGGGAATAAGAAACCTCGAGAAATGTCTGGTAGAGCCGATGCAGTGCTGTGTAAATATTGTAAGGGCAGCAAATCCGCTGTTTTATGATACCTGTGCAGTCATTGGATGTGGAATTATGGGTCTTATGACCATCGGCGGCCTGAAAAACAGCGGAGCCAGGGAAATAATCGCTATCGATTTTGACGATACCAGGCTGGAATATGCGAAGAAGTTAGGCGCGACTCTGCTGATCAATCCAAAGAAACAGGATATTGATGAAATCATTTATGAGGTAACAAAAAACAGGGGCGTAGATGTGGTGATTGAGATTACAGGAAGTCTGAGCGGACTGAAGACCGCGTCAAAAATCGTACGCAATGCAGAATTCTTCGGAGCACTCTCAGGAGGAAAAATATTAATTCCATCCATGTACGGAAAAACTGAACCGTGGGATGCCGAGACAGGGTATAACCTGATGATAAAATCCGCACAGCTTCATTCTGTTCATCCCTGGTATTCTACAGATTTAGAAAGGGATCGGGAAATTGCTGTCCAGGCTTATATTGATGGTATTATGCCGATTGATGAATATGTAACCCATGAATTTAAACTGGAAGACATTAATGAGGCTTTTGAGGTTATGACAGGAAAAGATCCAACGTATATTAAGGGGGCGATTCGATTCTAATGGCTGGCAGCATGAAACCGGCAGTTTTTCGAGGAATTAGCTGTCGGTTTTTTGGATAATCCAGCAGACACAAGGAGAGAATAAAGTGAAGGAGGGATAGGGTGGAGAATAGAAAAGTGGCTTTGGAGCTCAGAAATATTTCCAAATCATTCCCCGGTGTTAAGGCGTTGGATGATGTCAGCTTCTCGGTGGATGCGGGCAGTGTCCATGTTTTAGTCGGCGAAAATGGTGCCGGAAAATCTACACTCATCAAAATTATTAATGGTATGTACACTGCGGATCAGGGTGAACTTTATATATTCGGAAAAAAAATCACGACCCATAACCCACGTTATATGAAAGAAATTGGCGTTGCAACCATTCATCAGGAGCTTAATCTGGTTGCGGATCTGACAGTTGCAGAAAATATTTTTCTCGGCCGCATTCCAACATTCGGCCCTAAGACCGTGAACAAAAAACGCATGATCAAAGAAGCACAGCAGCTGATTGACGATTTGGGATTTTCTTATGATGCGAAGCGCATCATGAGGACGCTGACGGTTTCGGATATGCAGATTATAGAGATTATTAAGGCGATATCAGTAAACGCGAAAGTTATCATTATGGATGAGCCTACTTCTTCGATCACTGAATCTGAGGTTGCAATCCTGCATGAGCAGATATGCAAACTAAAAAAAATGGGCATAAGCATTGTTTACATCTCTCATAAACTGGAGGAAATCAAACAGGTAGGGGATATAGTCACCATCATGAGGGATGGTAAGGTGATTTCCACCCATGGTGTCGGCGAGCTCACAACGGAAGAGATTATCACGAAGATGGTAGGACGGAAAATGGACAATGTCTATCCGGTAAAGGATGCTCAGGTAGGAGAACCGCTGTTTGAAGTCAAAAATTTTACTCAGCCGAAAGTATTTCGTGATATTTCGTTTACAGTGCATAAAGGCGAGATTCTCGGCATGGCGGGGTTGGTAGGCGCAGGACGTACGGAGGTGGTAAGGGCAATATTCGGACTTGATTCACATGAATCCGGCGAATTGTATATAGACGGACGGCAGATTCAGGTTACCAAGGTCTCTGATGCCATAAAAGAAGGCATCATCATGTTGTTAGAAGACAGAAAGCTGGAAGGGCTTGTGTTAATTCGTTCCATTGCTGAGAATATTGGACTTCCCAATCTGAAACGCTATAAAGGTTTTCTTTTCAACAAGAGACTGGAGAGACAGGATGCGGAAGAGATAAGGAAAAAGCTTTCCATCAAAACACCATCCATCAATACCGAAGCACAAAGTCTTTCCGGAGGAAATCAGCAGAAGGTGGTTATTGCAAAATGGCTCCTTCAAAACCCGCGGGTATTTATCATGGATGAACCTACCCGGGGAATTGACGTTGGTGCAAAGTATGAGATTTATAAGATAATGTGTGATTTGGCTGCACTAGGTGCTGGGGTCATCATGATTTCATCCGAACTTCCGGAAATTATTGGTGTCTGTGACAGAACTCTGGTTATGGCGGAGGGAAGGATAACCGGCGAAGTTACACGGAAAGATTTTTCTCAGGAGCGGATTATGAGTTATGCGTTAGGAGGAGCAGCGGTTGATGGAAAAGAGTAGAGCAAAAAAACAATTTAGTATCGGGGAATTTTATAACAGGTTCGGAATCTTTCTTATATTTCTGCTAATGTTTATCATATTTTCAGTTTGGAACAGAACCTTTTTATCAGGTATGAATGTGAGAAATATCCTGCGGCAGATTGTGGTTATTACCATCATGGCCTGCGGTGAGCAGATGATGATCATCAGTGGAATGATTGACCTTTCCGCATCACGGGTTTTGGCATGTGCCGGAACGCTGGCGGCCTATGTTGTTCTTGTAACTGGAAATCTGTTCCTGGCGATTTTTGTCGGGGTTCTTGTAGGCCTGCTGTTTGGTGCGTTCAATGGATTTGTTATTACAATCTTTGATATTCCGCCATTTATCGCTACGCTGGCATCTATGATGGTTGCCGAAGGTGCTATTATGGCGTTTACAGGAGGGCAGAACTATTCCAATCTGGGAGCGGCGTTCCAATTTATTGGACAGGGCTATGTGGGACCGATCCCGTTTCCTGTTTTTATTATGGTATTCATTCTTGTGGTTACCTATTACATATTGTCCTGGACCCCGATTGGACGGGCCATGTATGCGGTCGGCGGCAATACGGCAGCAGCGAGAGCTTCCGGAATCAATGTGCGGTTCACAAAGTTTTTTGCAGCTGCTTATGCCGGCATTATGTCTGCTATCGCTGGTATCGTACTGATGTCCCGGATGAATTCCGGACAGCCGGCGGCAGCTGGGAGTTATGAGATGGATGCGATCACCGCCGTTATTATCGGCGGAACCAGCATGTCAGGGGGAACAGGGACTGTCATTAACACAATTATAGGTTCTTTGATCATCGGTGTCATTAAAAACTTCATGAATCTTCAGAATATTGACGCCTCGTATCAAAAGATTGTCTTGGGATTACTTGTTATGCTCGCTGTCATCATTGATATACAGGTTCGCAAGTCCCGTTCAAGGGGCTGAGATAAAGGAAAAATGCAAAAGGAGGAAAAAAATGAAGAAACTATTGGTGGTGCTTTTAGGAATGGTGTTAATGTTTAACATGGTCGGATGTTCCGGCGGATCAGGAAATGCTGTACAGGAAGATGTCACAGGTGAGACAGGAGAAACCGATGAGACAGGAGAGGGAGAATCAGCAGAAAGTAAAAGCGGAGTGGAAACTGACATTAAGGTTTCCGAAGACAAAATCGCGGCGGCATCAAAAGAGGAACTTGGGGATTGGGAAAAGGAGTATACGAAAAACTATGCACCTGACGGAGAGGAAACTTTTACATGGGGATTTATCGATATGGGTTATCAAGATACGTTTACTACAAAGATCAGAAATACCTTTACAAGCTATTGTGAGAAAAATTTTCCCAATGTAACAGTTCTCGAAGCGGACGGGGAGCTTGACCCCAACATTCAGCTCCAGCTTGCGGAAAATTTTATCGCACAAGGGGTTGACTGTATCATTATCATTCCGCAGGATGCAGATGGCTGTGTGGGAGTTGTTGATACCTGTATGGCAGAGGGAATGCCACTGGTATGTCTGAATTCGGTTATTCGCAGTGACCATCTGGAAAAAGAAATCGGTTATGTAGGCTCTTCCAACTATGAAGCAGGTAAACTTCAGGCAGAGTGGATGATTGAAAATGTAGATGATACCGAGACGGTTATTATGTGCTATCAGAAGGGCTCTGACGGTTATGACCATTCAGCGCAGCGCTACAACGGACTCTTTGATACGCTGGATGAAGCCGGTTATAACTATGACTGCAAAGCCGTACTTATCTCTGAGTATATGAGAGATGTTGCAATGACAAATGCTGAGGACTGGATTACCTCCTTTGGGGAAGAGATTCAGGTCATTGCCTGCTGTAACGACGAAAGTGCCATGGGAACCCTTCAGGCCTATCAAGCAGCAGGAATTGTAGACAACGTCAAGATTCTTGGGATTGATGCAAATCAGGACTGTCTTAAAGAAGTTGAGGCCGGCACGATCGCTTGCACGGTATTTCAGAATGCAATGGGTCAGGCGAAGTGGGGAGCTATCTCCGCATATGATGCATGTGTAAACGGTAAAAAAGAAACGACCAGCTTTTCCATCCCGTTTGAAACGGTCGATGCGAACAACGTTGACCAGTATCTGGACTAGTTATTTTAAAATAACAATCTGTTATGAGCCGCATCGTCTTACCAAATGGTCAGAGATTATGAGAAGAGTCATTGGATAAGAGCTAATATAGAAGAAACGATAACAAGGCAAAGTCCCGGTTCTCCCGGGACTTTGCCTTGTTAAAACAGTTAAAAATTAATATCAAGTATCTTACCTTTCGCTGATTGTTCTGTATCTCCGATATCCTTTAAATACCAGCATGCCAAAGCTCGCAATGAGCAGTACAAGCCACAGCCAGAAGTTAGAGCTGTCACCAGTTTTTGCAGAAGGTGTCTTACCGGAAGACGAAACTGCCTTGCCTCGCGATGCTGCCGTAACTGTCACTTTACACACTGCGGTATAGCCGCCGTCCTCTGTTGTTACGGTGATGTTCACTTTGCCTGCCTTTATGCCCGTTACAAGCCCTTTTGCGTCCACCGTGGCAATAGCCGTATCACTGCTGCTCCATGTAACATTCTTGTTTGCAGCGTCAGACGGGGATACGGTTGCTTTAAGCAAGAGGGTCTTACCTGTCGTGATCTCCGCACTGGATTTGTCCAATGCGACACCTGTGACGGATACGATATCCGCTACCTTCACCGCCAGCGTGGTTTCAGCGGTGCCGTCGGTAAATTCCGCTGTCACGGTATGTGTACCGTTAGCCAGTGTTTTCAAGTATGCCTCACTCAGTGTAATGACCGTGCTTCCGCTGGTAACAGTGTAGCTTCCGGAATCCGGCTCCGTATCGTCTACCTTCAGCCTTACGAATTTTTCACAGGGTGCATTAACCGTTCCGGTTAAACTGCCGGAGCCTGTAAAGATGCCAAAGCCGGCGGTAAACTCATATTGAATATCGGAAATGAACCATTTAGCATAAAGAGACAGGTCTTTGGTTATCGGGTCATCAAAGTTCCATTCATCCGCAAATGTTTCGTTGTCCGTATACCAGCCATCGAAGATACAGTCCGCTTTTGTCGGGTTTTCCGGTTTTTTTGCGGTGTCGCCGTGATTTACTGTCTGACTGTCTATCGCTGTGCCGCCGTTTGTATCAAAAGTGACAGTGTACTCGTTCAGTTCCCAGTGTGCGTAGAGGGTCATATTATCGGAAGGCATTATAAAAGTTTCTCCCTCATAATAAGATGTCCCATCGCTTTCCCCGGTGCTCCATTCGGTGAAGCTGTAGCCTTCACGTATGAAGCTGTTGGAAGCCACCGTCACAGTATCTCCGGCGTGATAAGTAAGAACAATGTCATTGCCTTTTCCGCCATTGGCCTTGTATGTAATCGTATATTCCGTTGTGGACAGCGTGCCGGTAAATGAGATTTTATGTAGGCTGTCCGCATCCAACAGTACGGTTTCGTTCGCGGCATTGCCTTTTCTGGTTCCTGTAACAGTCTGTGCATCTGTGTAGTTACGCATCGCCAGCAGGCCTATACCGGACACTTCCAGATCAGGCGTCCATGTATAGTTGGCGATATCTGCAATATTGAAGCCGTCGGCATAAGGATTCTGCGGTGCAGTGTCGTCAAAATCCACCGGTGTATCGGTATACTCCTCCTCGATCATGCCGCCGTTTGCAGCAGAGATTTTGTCATTGGTCGAATAAACCGATGCGGTGCTGCCCCCAGAGTCCCCTCTGGTTTTGGCAATGCCTTTGATAACAGCTTCCGTACCGTCAGCCGTTATGCTGCCGTAGGCATAAATACCGTAGATATTGCCCGTACCAGTCAGTTTTCCGTTTGTTACCGTGATGCTCCCGTCTCTTAGCCATACGCCGGTTTCGCCGTTATTTTGCGCTGTCAGAGTGCCGCCGTTTGTGACGAGAATATTGCCGAATGTTACCCATACGCCATAATCCGTATTTTCAGTGGCAGTCACCATGCCGCCGTCAATATAGAAATCCTCTTTTGCAACGATGCCCTCACAGCTGCTGTTATGGGATGTCAGGACACCGGTTACGGTGATATTACGACCGGCATAGACCCAGTCTCCCGTATTGTCCAATGTACCGGCTACAGTTAAATCTTCGTTGGCGGAAACACCATAGCTGCCGGTTAATGTGGCACCGGCTTTGATATCAATATTGTTAAAAGCAGCAACCCTTCCGCTGCTTATCAGTTCACCGCTGACGCTGATGTCATAGTCGGCATCAACGGAACCGCTGTTTGCTAATATACCATCGCCTTTACTGATCAGCGTACCGCCGACCTCAATGTTGCCATACCAGGAGGAGACACCGGTATAAGTACTTTCCCCCGTCAGTATGCCGCTGTCATTAACGGTGATATTGCCGTCGGCCCGGACACCATAGACGCCGCCGCTGCCTGTTAATTCACCGCTGACGGTAATATCGCCGGCGGTCCAGACTCCCCGGGTATATTTGCTGATACCTGTCAGCTTGCTGCCGTCTTCCACAACAATATAGCCCCGTACGAGTACGCCATAGTCATCATCACATATACCGGTCAGTTCGCCGTTGGTGACTGTGATCCCGCCCGCATAGGCTCCGGTGCCCACACAGACACTGGGGTATACGTTATTTTCCGCCGACAGAGTACCGGCTTCTTCGATAAATATATAACCATAAGGTACATAGACACCGTTTCCCAGATTGTCATTTGCGGTTAAGCGGCCGCCGGTTACGGCGATACCAGTGGCTACCCATATACCAGGACTGTCATTTCCCGCTCCATTTCTATCAGCGGTTAGTGTACCGCCATTTTCAACGGTGATGTCACCATTCGGCAGATAAGCACCATTGTACAGATTGTCATTTGCTGTAAATGAGCCGCTGTTAATATAAAGGCTGCTCTGTAAGACCACACCTGAGCTGTTATTTTCATTTGCCGTCAGGATACCGTCTGTGTTTATGTTAAGATTACCGTACACCCATATACCGGGATAACCATTGCCATTCGCTGTCAGAGAGCCATCTGTAATGGTAATGCTGCCGTTAGGAACATAGATGCCGTTGTATGTATTTTCATTCACCGTTACTGAGCCGCCGTTTATATTAAAATCACCGTCAAGCATAATGCCGGAGTCAGGACTCGTGTTTGATGTCAGAATGCCGGTTACGGTAATGTTGCCGCCAGCGGCAACATTACTGCCGGTATTGTTTACCGTACCGCTTACGGTCATATTGCCGCCGGCCCATACGCCTCCGCCGCTTTCCACCGTACCGCTTATGGTCATATCCTTGCCGGACTGAACAAAAAGGTCTGTTTTCAGTGCACCGGCTATCTCTATATTACCCTCGGTTGGGCTGGCCGCCAGGACGTAACCGCTTCCGTTTAGTGTGCCGGTGCTGCTTATCATAATATTGAGTGAAGTACCGATATGACCTGTAACGGTTAGCTTTCCGTGGACAATAAGACCAGCGCCGGCATAGACGGCCTCAGTGTCTCCGTCCGTGATACCGACCAGCGTACCGCTGTCGCCTACTGTGATACTGCCGTTGGAAAAAACACCATGATAAAGGTAAGATCCATTCCCTGTCAAGTTGCCGTTGACTTCGATTCCGCCTTGTGTATAAATACCGCGGCCGCTGTTGTTGTTTACAGTAAGCGTTTTTTCACCGTTTATAATGAGGTTTCCATTATTCAGAAAGATACTTTGAATGGTCACATCTGCGTTTACAGTAAGCGTCAAATCACCGGAAAATACAAATATCTGAGTTGCCGAATTCAATACACAGGAGTCTGTCCCATCCTCCGTCCTCAGAATTATATCCGCTCCGCTTTGTTCAATCGTATAACTTCCGGCGGTCAGGCTGCCCGGAACAAGCGTGGCTGCCGGTGCGGCATATACCTGCGCGGCCTGGTACGCGTTGTTATAGGAGTCTGTCGCTGCCGGTACCTCCTCGTTGACCGGAGGCTGCAGATCGTATGTAATGGGAGGAGTTGTTATATCTGTGTGGTCTGTAACATCTTCGTCAATATCTGGCATGGAGTCAATGCCAGCCGGGTCAGTTTCTGCCTCTTTATCTGCCGTCACCATTACGGATATAACGGGAGTGCTCAAACCGTCATCTATGTTGTATTGATTGGGCAATACTGCTGTAAAAGTGTATATACCTGCCGTATCTGCGTCATATTTCGGCTGAGGCTGCCATGTAACGTTATCCGCCGTTCCTGGTTCACCATCAATAGTGGCACCCAGAATATCCGGTAGATTCAGAGTCTCCGGCGCCGTACCTGCCGGGACTGCCTGCGTTGCTGTTTCCACAGCCAGCGCATCAAATGCGGTAATGACTTTGTTTCCTGTTTCTACTGCCTCTGGTTCGGCCATTATAGGCACTGGCAGCAGGGTAAACACCAGAAGCACTGCCAATACCAGAGATAGTATTTTATTGCCAGTTCTGTTCTTCATCTCGATTTCCTCCTTCACAAAAATAATGCAAACAGTCTCTGAGCTTTAAACCTGACGCTTGCTCCCCCGATTCATCGCTCTTCTTTACTTCTGCAATTTATATCCCTAATTATACCACAATTTTCCGTGAATTCACATCAGGGAAATAAAAAAAGGAAACTTTAGCCGAACTTTTTAAAAGTTAAAATAAAGTTTGCAAAATGGTAAAAAACGGTTTACAATTAACAAAGAATACATAACATTACCGATAGATAAGGCATCTGTTTTATGGAGAACCGAATGAATAAACGAAAACAAATTGTATTAGTGGATGACAGTCCTACCAATCTATCCGTAGGCAAAAATGCGCTTAGCGATATCTATGATACCTTGACGATTCCGTCAGGAGAGAAATTATTAAAATTGCTTAAAACAATTCATCCTGACTTACTCTTATTAGATGTGGACATGCCTGGCATGGATGGCTATGAGGTGATCCGTATACTTAAAGAAGATGAGAATACTTCTGACATTCCGGTAATTTTCCTTTCGGCCAAAAGTGACATGGAAAGCGAACTGCAAGGTCTGACACTCGGCGCTATTGATTACATATCCAAACCGTTCTCATCCCCGCTTTTACGCAAAAGGGTTGAGACACACCTTCTGGTGGTGGAGCAGCAGCATAAATTAAGGCGCTATAATGACAATCTGCAGGATATAGTCCGGGAGAAGACCAAAACGGTTGTTGAACTGCAAAATGCTGTTATCAGTACGGTAGCGGAGCTGGTAGAATGCCGCGATGATGTAACCGGCAGTCATATCAGCCGCACCCAAAGTTATTTATGGATCCTGTTAGAGGAAATGATAGCGCAGGGTATTCATTCGGAAGAAGTTTCGAAATGGGATCTGGATTTTTTACTTCCCTCGGCGCAGCTTCACGATGTTGGCAAGATTATGGTGCCGGATTATATTTTGAAAAAACCCGGTAAACTAACCCCTGAAGAATCCGAAATGATGAAGCAGCATCCGATTCAGGGGGCGCTGATCATCGAGATGATCGAGAGAAATACCACAGAAAAGACTTTTTTGATGCATGCCAAGATTTTTGCCCTGAACCATCATGAAAGATGGGACGGCAGCGGTTATCCGGCCGGACTTAGCGGCGAAGATATTCCACTGCAGGGGCGTCTGATGGGGATCGTGGATGTATATGATGCACTTGTTTCTGAACGGTCATATAAAAAGCCTATGAGTCATGAACAAGCAAAGAAGATCATTTGTGAGAGCCGCGGGAGTCACTTTGATCCAATCTTAACAGATGTGTTCCTTACTGTAGCAGATAAATTTGTTTCAGTCGCTGACAGCGAGACGAACATCGGCAGGGATATACAGGAACTACTAAAACTAACCGGCTTTTAAGACGGGAGAGGTGTTTGTGGATTTTAGAAGAAAAAAAATCATTATCGTTGATGATGATATAACCAATCTTATAATTAGTAAAGAAGTGCTGACCGAGCGCTTCCATGTATTGACGGTGCCGTCCGGTGAAAAGCTGTTTCAGGCACTGGATTTCTTTATACCCGATTTGATTCTGCTGGATGCAGATTTGCCTGGTATGAATGGATTTGAGACACTGCGCCGCTTGCAAACCGTTCGGCAGATGGCTGAGATACCAATCATCTTTCTCTCCGCCAGGGATGATCATATCAGTCTCCAATTAAGTTTAAACTTAGGGGCGGCAGACTTTGTCATGAAACCATATGCGCCTGCCTTGCTGATCAATTTGATCGAACGGCATCTTTTGATCGGCGATCAGCGCAGAGAACTGAAGCGTTATGAAGAGACAGCAGAACAATTAGCAGCACAGCGCCGGGCATCGATCTTTCATCTTCAGGACACTTTGCTGAATACATTAGTTTCTTTATTAGATAATAACCGCTGGCTGTCGTCCGCGCAAAGTGACTCAGGACTTCGCGATTATTTATCTGTGATGACTGACGAAATGCGCCGAACGGGCGTTTATCATCATGAACAGTTACAGTGGAATCAGGAATACTTTATTGGTTCTGCGCAGTTACATGATATTGGGAAAATTATTGTTCGGGACAGTATTTTACAAAAACCGGGAAAGCTGACACCAGAAGAATTTGAGGCGGTAAAAAACCATACTGTGTTTGGTGTAAAGGTTATTGAAGCAATTGAACGCAATACCGCAGAATCATTATTTTTAAACAATGCCAAGCTTTTTGCAGCGGCGCACCATGAACGTTGGGATGGTGCCGGATATCCACTGGGACTCAAGGAATATGAGATTCCGATCCAGGGTCGGCTGATAGCCATCATAGATGTGTATGACGCACTTGTATCGGATCGTCCTTACAAACAACCGCTATCCCATCAGGCCGCGCGAGAAGTTATTTTAAAGAACAGCGGAACCCAGTTTGATCCGCTCCTGACCGATGTATTCCTGTCGGTGTCAGATGAATTTGCCGATATCAGGAAAAGCCGCCGATGAGATTATCTGGTCATGGAGTGAACAGTAACTATCTGCCAGAAGAATTAATCCTGCTATTGGGTATTTCCGGAGGAAAGGAGTTTGATCAATATGAAAAAAGTGTTTAATTTTATGAAGACTTCCGTTAGTATTTTTCTGTTTTTTATTGCTTTGATGATTGCTTTCGGGACTTTTATATATCAGGCAACTGCTCAGTCGATGCAAAACCAGTTGGGGAACCGCTGTCTTGGTATAGCATCGGCTGTGGCAATTCTTATTGAACAGGATATTGAAGGATATCGTGAATTTTGTGAGACGCTGGATACAGATAGTGAATACTATAAATCCACAAAGGCACTTTTGGAAGAAATCCGGTATACGAATGATGAAAATATCCGTTTTCTTTATACGGAAATGCGTATATCTGAGAATGAGATGATGTATGTTCTGGATGGTGAAAAAACGGATGCCGAATATTTTTCGCCACCCGGTTCCACCGATGCTTTGACACAGACCAGGAGATCGGCATACGATGATCAGGCTGCCTGTGTAGGTCAGTCATTTTCCGAAAATGACTATGGACGTTTGTTGAGCGCCTATGCACCCATCCGTGACAATGATGGAGCGTTGCTGGGTTTTGTAGGGGTGGATATTTCAGCGGCACAATATGATGAAGTTATGCGCTATGAACTGTTTATCATTATTGGCAGTATCGCGATGTTGACTTTACTGATGCTTGTGCTGAGCGGTCTGCTTATTCGGATATACAATGAAAAGCTTCGTTCAGATCGGGAGAGTATTAGTAAAAGCAAATTTCTGGCGAGGATGAGTCATGAAATCAGAACACCGATGAATGCCATTATGGGTATGAGTGAACTGATGCTGCGTGAAAACCTGGCACCCGCAGTTCAGGAGCAAGCCAGAAATGTACATCAGGCAGCGATAAACCTGCTTGCTATTATTAATGACATTCTTGATTTCTCAAAAATTGAATCCGGAAAAATTGAAGTTATTGAATTACCCTATCGTTTTTCTTCTTTGATCAACGATGTTATTAATATTCACCAGATCCGTCTGGCCGATAAACCAATCTTGTTTGTAGTAAATATTGACAGCCATATTCCGGAGGAATTGATTGGTGATGAGGTGCGCTTCCGGCAGATTCTTACGAATGTTCTTGACAATGCAGTTAAGTACACTGAGGAAGGCTCCATATCTGTCACCATTGATCATGAAAAAAAGGATCAGTATACAGCGGTATTTTTCATTAAAGTTACGGATACAGGAATTGGTATCAAAAAAGAAGATTTGAATATATTGTTTGGGGATTTCACACAACTGGATATGCAGCAAAACAGGAATGTAGAGGGTACCGGACTGGGACTGGCAATTACCCGGAATCTTTGCCGTGCGATGGGCGGAGACATTGAAGTTGAAAGCAGTTACGGAGAAGGCAGTACCTTTACGATCACACTGCCGCAGCATTTTAGTGATTACGTTCCTCTGGCCAAAGTCAACCAGCCTGAGTCAAAGGCTGTCCTTGTGTATGATACCAGAAAAGCGTATGCTGAATCTATTCTTTTCAGTGTTAAAAACTTAGGAGTGCGCTGTGTTCTTGTCACTTCTCATTCGATGTTTTTGAAAGAGCTGCACAACAATTCCTATACCCATGTATTTGTCTCTTCTTTTCTGTTTGACAGTTCAAATCGGATCATGCAGTACCTGAGTCCGGATATTACGCTGGTACTCCTCTCTGCATATGGTGATGTGATCAGACCAAATGTTACGGCTGTTGTAATGCCGGTATACGCAAATTCTGTTGCCAATATCTTAAATGATATGGGCAACGATATATACTATGCCGAAAGTGAAGACAAAAGTATCCGCTTCTATGCACCGGAGGCCCGCATATTAATTGTCGATGACATTGTTACAAACCTAAAGATCGTGGAAGGTCTGCTGGCGCCTTTCCAAATGATGATCGACTGCGCCCAAAGCGGCAGTGAAGCGATTGCGCTTGTTAAGCGAATCCGTTATGATCTGGTGCTGATGGATCATATGATGCCGGAAATGGATGGAATTGAGACTACCGAGAGGATTCGCGCACTGGGAAAAGAGGATGAATACTATAAGCTACTGCCGATAATTGCATTGACTGCGAATGCAGTCTCCGGAATGCGGGATCTGTTTTTGCATAATGGCATGAATGATTTTCTTTCTAAGCCAATTGAAATAGTAAAGTTGTATGCAGTAATTGAAAAATGGATTTCCAGGGACAAACAGAAAAAATATTTGGAATCCGGTGTAGTTGCATCCAGGTCGGAAATTCAAATTGAAGGGATTGATATAAACTTTGGGATTGCTATGACCGGAGGAAATCAGGACAATTATCTGCAGATACTGGATGTGTTTTATGAAGACAGCCACGAAAAAACCAGACAGATTGAGGATGCTTTAAGTTCTGGGGATATTGTTTTATTCACTACCCATATTCATGCGCTGAAAAGTGCATCTGCCAGCATTGGAGCTGCTGATATTTCTGAACGGGCTAAAGCTCTGGAGCTGGCCGGAAACAATGAGAATCTGGAATTTATCACAAAAAACATCAATACATTTTTACTGAAGCTTGACGAGGTAGCTAAGAATATTTCCTTTTCTTTATCAAGCATGCAAAGTGCTGCTGTAAGCGAAACGAAAGAGGACAGAGAATTACTGACTACGCAACTCTTTAGACTGAAAGAAGCACTTGCTGTCATCAATATCGAAGGGATCGATAAATCACAGGAGCGGCTGCGTGCGGGTACTTGGAGCAAGAAAGTACAGAAGGAGCTGGAAAACATATACCGATTTGTTCTGCTGTTTGAGTATGAAGAGGCAACACGGGTGATCGAAAATCTGATCGCCGAAGTTCAAGGTGTCCGCCGTGAGGTAGAAAGACCGTAATATATGCGTGGCAACGGTAAGTGTTATTATATTATTTATGAGCAGGTTCGGAAACCAATATTTGCCAAGTGTCATTCTGAGCGCAGCGAAGAATCTTACACACTAAAAGTTTACGAAATTCCAGAGGTGAGATTCTTCGCTTACGCTCAGAATGACAGTAATAATGCGGCTTCGGAGTTTCCGAACCTGCTCATTTATGAATAAGGAGGGGGATCCCCCTCCTTATTTTGATGGAGTTTTATAGTACAAATAATACAATTCGATTCTAGTGTTTGGCATTTTTCATTTGATTAGTATACAGAATATTACCCATTATTTTAAAATTAATCAGACTAATTTACCAAAAAATGACTTGATAATTGTGCAAATCGGAGAAGGGCTTAAAAAAGTCTGTCAAGTATTGACTGAAAGTTACAGGAATGCTAAGGTTATAATAAATAAGCCTTGCGAAATGAATAACAAAACATGAAATAAATAATGAAGGGAGATTAGAAATGGAAGTGAATGGAATGAACGTAAAAGTAAGTGAAGAATTGCGGGAAATGATGGAGGAAAGAGGCATTAAAGATTGCGATATGGAAGAAGTGTTACAAAATGCTGAGAACGAAAGACTGTACATAGAAGGAGATAACAGGTTCTTGGCGAAAAAGAGACTGGGGAATTTTACGGTTTACGTAGAATATGCTGCAGAAGATGAGATACAAGTGCTGAATGTATATGGTCATAGGGTAGCATTGAAAGAAGACGAGGAGGATGAAAATGGCTGAGTGGAAATGCAGTAAATGTGAAGTTGAAATGGAAGATGTGGAGGATATTCAATTAATATTCGGAGAAGTAGATTTACCTCCCGGAACCGGATACAGATGTCCGGTATGTAAAGTTGAATATCTGGATGGCGAATACGTAGTGAATGAACTTGCGTCAGCAGAACAAATGCTGGAGGGGAAGTAATCGATCATGAGCGAACAGATACCGTTGAATCAGGCCTTTGCGGCAAGACCAAATCGTTTTCGATTGTTGGAAAAAGGGATAGTCCGGATGGATTCGGATGGCAATGATCACAAGTTTCTGGAAGTGGGATGTTCGCAGGGAGATGCGGCTGCATATGCAGCCAGGAAAGACGGATACACGGTAACTGCGATAGACATTGATGATCAGTTGATTGCATTATCTAAAGAAAAACACCGGCAGGAGATTGTCGGGGGATCACTTACCTTTGCCTGTGCGGATGCCGGTGCCATGCCTTTTGAGGAAGAAAGCTTTGACGGAATCTATAGCGAAGCAGCATTTTCCCCGTTGTCAAAGAAAGAACAGGTGATCAAAGAGTATTATCGGGTTCTGAAGCGGGACGGCAGGATATTGCTCAATGATTTTGTGATAAAAAGTAATATGAATGAGCTGCAGCGGGAAGAAGTGGTTCATATTCCATGCTTTGCAGGAGTGCAGACCAGAGAATGTTATATGGGCTTGATGGAAAAAGCAGGATTTTGCTGTATCTACTATAAGGAAGAGTATGGAGAATTAATTGGAATTACTTCATGGCTTTGTAAGACATATCATATTCAACCAGGTGAAATTGGTGGATATTTAAGTAAGTATTTTCATAATGGTGGTGCAAGCAAGTGCGTGGCATATGGCGGGAAACCGGATGGGGAATTCTTCAGGAAATCTCAATTAACTTATTGTCAGATGATATTTAAGAAAATATAGGGAGAAAGACAAGAGATGTTATTTGCAGGTGTAGATATTGGTTCCACAACGACAAAGTGTGCAATTATTGATGAAAATAAAAAGAAATTAGTATTTGTTAAGATGGATACGGAATTCGATCGGAATGCCAGTGGTGAGAAGATTTTTCAAAAGGCATTAGATACGATTCAAGCTTCAGAAAAAGATGTGACATGCATAGTGGCGACAGGATATGGAAGGAAATCTTTTAGACGGACAGATTTGGATATACCGGAGATCATCGCCCATGCGGTAGGAACAGAGTTTCTGATGCCTGGGACGAAGACGATCATAGATATTGGTGGTCAGGACAGCAAAGTCATTCAATTGGATGAAACGGGAAATATAAACCGGTTCGAAATGAATGACAAATGTGCTGCCGGAACCGGTCGTTTTTTTGAAGTTTTGACGCACCGATTATTAGGAATTGATATGTCTGAATTATCAGATTTGATCAAGAAGTCAAAGGAACCGTGTACAATCAGCAGTATGTGCACGATCTTTGCGGAATCAGAGATTATTTCTTATTTATCTCAGGGAATACCGATAGCAGATATCGCTGCCGGAACCGGTGTGTCTATTGCCAGGAGAATCATAGCAATGGGAAGAACAGGAAGAGTAGATTTTGCAGAGCCAATTGTATTTTCGGGCGGAGTTGCTCAGAATGAGGGAATTACACAGCTGTTTGAAGAACTGCTGGCTAAAAAGGTTACTGCCATTGATTCGCCGCAATCTACAGCAGCAGTAGGTGCAGCATTAAGGGCTTTAAAACAATACAATAAAAGAGTAGGTTCGTAAACCAATATTTGCCAAGTGTCATTCTGAGCGCAGCGAAGAATCTTATACACTAAAAGTTTACGAAATTCCAGAGGTGAGATTCTTCGCTTACGCTCAGAATGACAGTG
>Ga0153940_1000146_pt1 | contig 42912 bp, 38 predicted proteins | sample TSNJ024MetaG_FD_104736 | JGI IMG/M metagenome (GOLD analysis project Ga0153940, IMG submission 104736) | Attine ant fungus gardens microbial communities from New Jersey, USA - TSNJ024 MetaG | ecosystem: Host-associated > Fungi > Mycelium > Unclassified | place: USA: New Jersey, Brendan T. Byrne... | reverse complement strand
CGGTTTCCCATGTCTTAAACATTTCATGATATTAGACTCTGAACTATATAGCTAATCAAACCTATTGTAGCCTTGATCAAATAATTCTTGTAATTCTTTTAAAGTATATTCATCAAAAATATTTAACATTTCATTCATTCCTTTCTTTTTAATCTCTTTTAATCAGCGTATTGCTGTATTATCGTAAGCCCAGTCATGCCAAATATATGTTTTCTCCCACCAGATCCACGATATATTGGTAATCCATTTTCAAGGCCTGCATATACAAAAGTATTTCCGGCTGCATCTTCTACTTTATATGCGATTTTGGCATCATTAAGTTCTTTGTTTATTTTTCCGACTCGTACGGATTCTTTATACTCTTGATACTTCACATATTTTTCTGTATCCCATGTTCCGTCTTTTTGCGTAAACATTGTTAAGAATTCTATTTTTGTCATTTTATTTTTCTCCTTTTTTATGTATGATTACATAATGCAAACCAGTATTATCCATTACCAATATACCTCCTCTTGTTGTATAATTTAAACTTCGACACTAGATTAATTAGGTTATTAGATTATCCACGAATGATATTGTACTTCAATGGACTATTATTAAAAAACTTATCATCCTTTAGTCGTTGAATTTGTTCCCATTTGTCAGCATTGCCCTCGAATACCTCATGTGTTAAATCTGTTGTTAATTCTGTAGTGTGCTTACTCAGTGTAGAAGTAAATATAACACCTCTTTCTTTCTGCTTTTTTGTTAATTGCTTATAAATTTTTCTCATAATGCTTGATCCTCCAATCTAAATAAAAACAGCACGTCAATATACTGACCAAGACGTGCCATTTATTAATTTTATCCACTTCGTTTTTTTTACCTCATATAATAATCTGTGATTTCAATTCTTAACGCTTTTGCTTCTTTCTCCATACCTTCACTTTCAAAAATATCAGCTAGATCTTCAAAATCTTCCTCGTCAATATTCCCGTTCTGATAATCTGATAACAATTCATCTGCAAAGCCCTCATGTCCTGAGTACGGCAATGTATAGAACACCTCCAAACAATCCCCGTTCATCATTGCCACCTGATAATCACTATTTGTTAAAAATACATTTCCGCTATGCTGATTCATCATTGGATGTACATTGTCATTATAAAAATTTTCCGGCAATCCTTGCTTGATCACAGCGTCCAATAAATTTTTTAGTAAATCTAATTCCCGATACCCAAAATCTGATAAATTTGTAGTAGTCATAATATGTTGCCTCCTTAGTGTTTTTTAATAAAGTCGGCTATCACCATTTGACCAGTAATAGCCGTTGTTAATATTTTCCTAGTTATTGTATTCCCAGTTTTCTACCCAACCCTCAGCAAGTGAGAGGTAAGCAGGGTTTAAATCTTTATAGCTTCAACATTTGAAATGATCGCAAAAATTATTCCATAGATTTTTAAAATATGATCGAGCAAATTTAACCACCCTTTATATCTCTATCCCTTCCTTAAAATATCAGCTATTGATTATTAGTTACAAAAACAAAAGGCTTTAGGCAAAATCGAACTGCCTGTAATGACCGTCAAGCATGTTTAAGTCGTAAGTTACGGATCCATGTATATACCTATAATAATATTATCATCATCAATCTGAAATAGGAATTGTGTGGAATCCACTGTATCTATGTAAGCAATCATATCATAGCCCGTGTTTTCACTTTCCTTAACTATAACATATGTTTCCCCATTCTCTTCATAATCCTCGAATGCAACAATAACCTCATCGGTATCAAATTTTTTGCCTTTAAGCTTGCTTAGATTAGTTAAAACATTAAATATATTCATAGTTTTTCTCCTTTCTTTCTAATTATTTACTAATTAGAATTACATCGTGTACACTTGCTTGTTTTAATGTTTATTTTTGAGCTTTCCATATGTGATATTGATCCACCGACATTATCGTATAGCCGCCATCTACCCTGACAATTTTTTCGTTGCTATGCCTATCTTTGTTTGCCCGATATCTGTTTTTGTAGATTGTCATAATTTTTTTACCTCCAATTTTGAATTGTCTCTATTATCTCTATTTACTTTTTGTTTTAAGTGATGTAAAATAGTATTTGTATTTAGTAGGACGCTAGAGATAAACCTAGCGCCCTGTTGTGGTTATTTGGCTATGTAGTCTTGGTATTCTTGCTCAGTGCAAAACAAGATGTACCTGCCTAGAGACGGCACATAACCCATGTAACCAGCTTGGATGTGATAACCCTTCACGGCGTCACCTCCCTATTATTTATTTAAGAAGGATAGGCAAGTTTGCGGCTTGCCTATTCCATTCCCAGCATATTATCGCATCGTTCAAAATAACGGTGAATCTAACAGTGCCTCTAGTTGCGTCTCTACATCATCTAATAGGACATCTTCGCTACAAATCCAGATAGCTAGAGCAATATCATGTAGGGGGCTCCCCTCTTCTACTAATTCAAACATTTTGTTATATTGCTCTATAGATCCATCTGTAAAATATTGTTCCTTGTTACACAGTCTGTAAATATTGTTTGCGGTTAATTTCATTTTTGTTTACCTCCATTTTTTTTTATTACTTATTAATGCCCACAACCGCTAGCCTTTTGCAATTAATAGACTTGCATATATAAGCGTTAGCTATGTCCTGTTTAGCAGTAGTTCGCAATACTTTATAAGCCGTCTATTGTTTGTAGCTTTTGTGCTCGTGGGCACTGTAAATAATAAATATCTTAATTTTAGTATCTAATTATAATTCAATTTTAACTTTACACCTTCCTACGTTTCCTGGCCGCCCGTGGCCACCGTTGTGTGCACGCTTGAGGTCGCTTATAATGCGTAACTGTCGCTGCGTGTATAGCTCAGAGGTGTTTTATTTAGTTGTCATTGTTCGTTAACTAAGCAGTATATAGATTTTCGATGTTTTGCATTGCTTAGGACTCTGTTACTGCAAGTCTAGTAATTGTTACTTAATCGCCCAAGTGGATTCGAACCACTTACCTTATACCTTACATGGTATCCCTTCAGCAAAATTTCATTTTTTCAACCTGTGTTATGGCAATTCTTTTTCTAAATTGTTTGCTTTCATTATATTTAATAAGTTTTATTAACCCTTTTTCTCGTTTTTTAATTTCTAAATTGTTTGTTTTCATATATCCTATAACAAATGTAGCATATACTTAAGTTGTTGTCAACAACCTTTTTAAAAATTTTTAAAAAAAATTATTTTTTCTTTTTTTCTCTGCTGTTCTTTCTATAATTATGCAAAAAAAATTATATTTAATTCGAATGGTTTAGTTGTAATTTTTTATTAAAGGTGTTGCTATTAGTGTTACTATATACGTATCAGGATAGTATATGTATATATGTGTGCCATATATAATAGATTATGTATGCGACTTATACGTTGTTATGTGTAATATAGTCGTATATAAGTCGTATAAGGCTATTGTAGCACGTTAAAGGCTTAATTAAGAGTGTTATGCACTGTTAAGGTAAGATGTGGGTTAAAGGTAGTTAAGGGCTTGTATCGGCTCATAACGAGGTTGTGTATAGTAGCCGTGTAGTATTAGTTGTTAGATAGAGTTGAGTTGAGTTGAGTTGAGTTGAGTTGAGTTATAAAAGTGGGATTCAAGTGTAGCAGGATGAGGATCCTGTTAGAGCTAGACGCACCGGTTACGTTTAATAAGTTATACTTATCAATATCTTTGTTATTTATAAGTAATTATTATCAATATGACTGGTGGCTAGGATGGGGATTTTTAGGTTGTGTTAAGGTTAAGGATGGGATATATAATTATTAGTTATAAGTATGTGATTTTTATATAACTAATGCTTATAAATAAACCGTTGCAATCTAAACCGATTGTCAAGTATTTTTACTTTATACTTAAAGCCAACCAACCATAAAAAATGTCAAGTAATATCACTTTACATTATAGTAGATTGAAACATAGTTTTAATAACTATATCACCTAGTCAACGCATTAAACGGATGTGATAAAAATATATAATATCACATCCGCTACTATTACACCCTTTGTTTATCAGCACTCCCACCGCCGATGGGGGATAGTTTACATTTTCAATTCTTTTTTATTTCATGTTTTTTGTATAGTCTCTTTCACCATATAATCCCGAGATTTATTTTTCTAAGCACTTTTATCACTATATCAAATTTTACCAACCTCTACCTCTTAATTCCAAGATTAAGTTCGGTAGAGGTTCGGTAGCAACACCAAAATTTACTAAAAATATTCTTCTGAAAATCCTCTTCAATATATTCGTGCCATACTTTCCTATTTTAATTTCCCATCAATTCCCACTAGCATATTCACAAAATTTTTAAATTATTTTCACTATTAGGTTCCCCTCAACCCACTGTTTTACATATATTATTAGTAGGATGATATATTTTAGATTCATAAGTAAACTGCTGAAAATTATTGCAAGTTAAAGCGAGTTAAAATTAGAATTGTGTGTGATAGACCGTCTTTGGGAGAAGAAAGTAGAAATTCATTTTCGTCGTCAGATAGTCTCAAAAATGTAAAATATCAATCTCAATTAAACTTAATATAGCTTAAGCCCAGTAAAACCAATATGTTTACCGAATTTTTAAGAGATGTGTATCTTCTGTTGGCATAAAAGGATCATTAAAAGCCTTATGGTTGCTAAGAAAATTAAAGTTTTACACATGGCTTTTAAGTAATCCTACCGAATATACCTACATAAGCAATTGATTTTCAATATAATCAAGTGTTTAGTATTACATTTATGCTTTATCCGAACTCAAAAAAAATAACTTATATGGCATCTGCCTCATAGAATCGTATTAATGAAAATCTATCTCATAGAATTTCATAGAATTACAAACTAAGATAAAAGCGATTCATGGAAACAGGTAATTGAAAATGAGTCTCAGATAAATATATGGCAGATAACTGTTTGCAAATTATAAATAATAAGGCATCTAGTATAGACTTCTAATATAGGCTTTTCGAAAGAAGGTGATGAAAATAAAAGGATTCTCTTACAAGAAAGGTTTATAGAACTATAAGAGGATCATAAATAAAAATTGAATAAAGCGAATGAATACTAATTTTAAATAAAAATATTATTACTTAAATCGGATGTGGAGCATAGCGACACTTATTATATCATAGCGACACTTATTATATACTAGGTTATTAAGTAATATATATGTTAAGAACGTCGAGTTGTCCATCAAATCAATGGACTAAAAGCATATGATATTATTTTTTAGTCCATCAAATCAGTGGACTAAAAGTAAAAATGGAATAATTTTCAATGACAAAACCAGACTACGATTGGGGGTGATAAAAGCGAGATGAGGATAGCAGAAAATATAAAAAAGATTTCCATAAAAATACCACAAGAAATTATTTGCGGCGCCACGAAAGACGGCTGCGGCAATCACGATATATTGACATACTCTTTTTTAGCCACGAACAAGAACCTCTTTTATACGGTGGACTTCACGCTCGACCACTTGGTAAGGTGGTGCGGATATAAGCCGGATAGTCATGTCGGAAAATCAAACCACATGTTTTCAGACGCTTTCGGGAGACTCGTGGAGAAGGGGTATGTATATTTTGACGGCGACATGCCATTGCATAAATTGTCAAAGTCAATGATCTCGGTAGATCTTGATTATGATAAGTTTTTCCCTACTAACAATTTTGCGATTGTCTATCTGGATGAACTGCTTAGAGTCATAGATTTTAAGAGCCATATTCAAGAAGGCGAGGTTGGACGCATGACCACCGCCCTGCTCCTTACAGTGTTCGCATATTTGAGGTTAAGGATACGATTGAGGAGCCCCGACCCTATGGATGGCAGCACGGAGCAGGAGAACCGGAGGCGGTATCCCGAGACGTACAACGCTTTTTATAAAGATATCGCATGTGACATATCATATTCAGCAAGGAACATCTCAAGAGCCGTAAAGGTTCTAGGTATGCTCGGGCTCGTGTATCATGAGGAGCTTTGTCGCAGTAATGTGGGGAATCGGTGGTATACAGGCCAGACTTTATTTTCAAATACATACAGGAGACGAAGGAATAAGCACGGAGTTATCGAGGAGGTTTCCGGCGGCGAGGGGTACTATTTGCAAGAGATAAAAAACAAGAAAAAAATACTAGGACAACTAGTGGGACGAGGTGACAAAAATTGAATTTACCAAAAGGGTTTCATGAGATTACAGAAGAAGATTTTTATCCACCAGAAGATAAGCGGGCATTAAGGTCTGGTGTTGACAATATTCATAACGACGATGAGGAGGAGTTTTATGATTTTATCAAGAGTTTCTTTAATCATTGCGAAGATTATTGCGATTATTAATTTCAATGATAACAACCAATTTAGAAAACACGGAAGGAGAATCCGCTATTTATGTTAGCACCAAAATTATATACCGTGAACAAGTTTCCGTTCAAATATCTTATGGACAATAATTTTAAGCTAAAGCCCAAAAAAGGAGAAGAGCAGATATTCAATGTCAAACAGCAAGATAATTTATTGTTTCGCCAGATACGGCTGATAACCGACAGCACGTCCGATTTCCAGAAGTATATAAACTTCGTCGACTGCAAAGGTGGAAAGTCTTACGAGGAGCATTTGAGGTCTCTGGTGCTCAATGGGTTCAAGTTAGTGTCTCAAGAGTTCAGCGTGTGCGAGCGTTCTGCATCCATGACGAGGACGTCCATATTGAGCTTCGTGGATTCAAGGGTTGAGAGGGAGCTGAACATGCGCATAACAATGGATATCGACCTGCCCAAGAAGGTGCTGTCAAAATACTATGCCTACCGTGGGCTGATGTTAAGCTCCTGCCATTGCCTTGATGGCTGGTATCCTAAAATCGTGATAGTCCCCGACTATTACCGAACCGTTTCAGACCAACGCATAAAGTATGCATATGACAAAGAGACAGAGTTTGTTGATAAGGATGGCAACAAGCGGAGGTGGGTGCAGAAAGACATTGCGGAGACGCATAAGGATATCACCATCAATGTGTTTGACGGCTCTGGTATTCACCACCCAAATATTTCCAAGACAGCAAAGGAAATGATAGGTAGCGATACCGATTTGACATCCATTTTATGGAGAGCTCCATATATCAAAGGGGTGACAAATGAGATGGATTATGAGACTTTTTTCGCCGAGAGGGGCATCACAAAAATAAAAGATGTCTGGGGGCATGAGCATGATTTTTCAGAGCCCATGATCATCATGACTGAATCAATGTATAAAGGCATGAAGTATTTTAAGGTCAACGGTGATTACTCGGATTGGGAGGAGTATTGGAGAAGGTTCAGGAAATATGACCATTGTCTTGGCATCGCAAAATGGAATTTCAGCTTGGACGAGGAGCCATTGTATACTAGGGGAAATTATCAGATTTTTCAAGACTTGGAGCTGCCGTATGAGGAGTTTGCGACGATTGCAAAGGACTCCATCGACTGGATAAAAAAAATCATCGACGGTGACAGATTATATACATATTGCTTTTTAGGGTTGGTTGCCGACAAGCCAAATGCTGCCATGAATGATTACGCCAAGGCAATCATGAAGAACCCAGAAATCTTGAAAGAGTCATCTGTCAGAAACTATTTGATATACCTGATTAAAAAATATAAAGACGAGATGAAGTGTGGGAAACTTTGGTTAAGGTCATCATTCAAGTTCTTGGTTGTCGACCCTATCATGTTGATGGAGCATATTGGTGGGCTCGAGCCTAATGGATGTTTAGGGGAAGATGAATTCTATTCTTTTGATTCTACTGGCGTCATGCGGGGGGAACGGCTTATTGAAAGAAATCCCCATATATGCAAATCTGAGCACGTCATATTGAATGCCGTCAACAACGAACAGCTGAGAGGATACTGTAGCCATCTGGCTAATACTTGCATCATTAATGGAAAAAGCATTACACCACAACAATTGAATGGAGCAGATTTCGATGGAGATTTGGTTCTAGTTGTTGATAATCCGGTCATGATGAGAGGGGTCGACCGGAGTGCCGCTACCGTCATAGATATCGAGGACAAGATTACTGCCATGGAGGAGGAGGACACGAAAGATAATTTTGCAAATTTTATTCTTAGGACTATGAATAGCTTAATTGGTGAGACGAGCAATTGCGCCACCACTTATCATAATAAATCGCCAAAATCCAAGGAGCAGAAGTTGAAATACGAGTCGTACATTGATTTGCTTAGTGTGATCAATGGGAAGGCTATTGATGCAGCCAAAACGGGTGTGATATACAATATCCCCAGAAATATAGCTAAGTACGCAAAACCACAGCCTTATTTTATGAAGTATGCGGGAGAATACTATTCCAAGCTAAAGAAATTCCTACACTCCAACAGCAATATGAACAAATTATGTAAAGAGATCGAAAGATGGGAGAAACCAATTCGGTTCAAGAGGACATATAAGGATTTTGACTACTCAATCATGATAGATAAGTCTATTGTTATTCCCGACGATATCCTTTTTACGATAGAGGACATATATTTAAGATTTTGTGATGAAATGAAGCAGCTGGGCAAAGAACAAAATATGATTAACAATTACGACAAATACAAAGATGAGCTCGACGGCGTCATAACCAAAAGCGATGCCAAGCACTTTGTGATGAATTGGAACCATTATTATAACAAGTATAAAAATGAGTGCGTGAAGGCATGTCCCAATAAAAAGATGCTCGCCAACGTTGCCGTGCTCCTCAGTTACAAAATGCACCCTGATAAAAACAAGAAGTTTATTTGGAGGGTGGCGAGTGAAGGGATTTTGGAGAATATCGAACAGGTATCGTTTGAAATACCTGTTTTAGATAAAAATGGGAAATATGAATATTTGGGGAGGAAATATAATTTTTCACTACCCGTAGAAACAAAAGAGGGAAAGGATGATGTTGTTGATTGATGAGGTTTTAGAGGTTAAGGATTATTTAGATGGTAAAAACATAGATAAAAAATGCATATACCGCATTTGCTACCTGATAGCGAAGTATTATAAGCAACAGGGCTTACCGTTCTTAGAGATCAGGGATAAAATATTCTATTGGGGCAAACAGCATAACGTTTACATATCATGTAATCTGAATGGGATTATTAATAGGGTTCTAAAAGACAATGTTCCTTTACGTGAAAGCTCCATTGTTAGAATTAGCAATAGTGATATAGACGAAATCACGAGGAGATTTGATAGTAAACCACTTAGATTATTTGCGCTGTCATTGCTCTGCCTTTCTAAAGTTTCTGCAAATAACAAAGGGGAATTCGATTGCTCTATATCGGCGGTTTCAAATTGGATAAAGGTAAATCGTGGCAATTTGAATCATAGGTATCTAACAGAATTAATTAATTACAGATACATTGAGAGGACGTCTGATGAAAAGGTGCTGTCGTGGAATGGTAATGTAAAATCAAAATCACTGATGCTGAAGATGAACGTCCCTTTACGTAACAATGGCAAATATAAACTAGATGGAAATGATATTTTCGGATTATATAACTTGATATTCAAAAAAAATCTTTCTGTTATTGAATAACTAATAAGAGTGATTCATTTTGTTGATTCATTTTACTGATTCATTTTACTGATGTTAGTTATTTATCCAGTTGTTTTATAAAGCAATTGGATGTGAATTCCTTGTGGATTTGCCTATATTTTATTTGCTATGTTTGACGCAATGTTAATTCGTCTTATATAGACTTTCACCTTTCTTCCATTTGGTGGGTTTGTGCAGACCAAGCCCACCATTAAGGCTTCGTGGTCTAATGGTAAGATATTGCACTGTCTATGCAAAGACCAGAGTTCAATTCTCTGTGAAGCCGTTTATCTTATGCAGCGGCTCTCTTTTCATAATAGTTCTCCCATAAGGATAGAGAACTCTATAAGATAGCCCAAAACATAAGATGATACAGAATAAACTGTACTTTTCTGCGACGTCTCCGTGGCAATAAACAGATTGTATCGGAAGATTGCTACACGCGCACCGTCGCAGGCATTATAACAAGTCTAAGAACGGGGTTCTACTAGATTAGCAACGGAGAAGTACTATTGTCAACAGAGAGGTGTGGCGGCGGCACTAACAAAATAGTCGTTTGTTGCTTAAACAATCAAACCACTCACTAGTGGGATGATATTAGTTCATCATTGTCTGTCTACCATATGCGAAAAACGCTTATCATTTGATAAACATTTTAGTTTTCAATAAATAGCACTAATTAATTAAAGTTTAATGAGATGTATATTTCGGAATTGTATTAGGAAAGTCACTTGGTGGCTTTATGTGAATTTAGAAAATGGAGGAAACGAAGAAATGGCAAAGTATAAACACACAAAAACTACTACTGAAAAAATTCAGATTGATGGCATTCTTAATTCTACTTCTATGACCGTCGACATAGATGGGGAGGAAACTTCAATCAAAAAAGAATTATCTATGTTTGATGGGAAGAATATCTCCCTCACCTTCGTGGAGAAAATTGATGAAGAGGTGTAGCTAAATAGATAGAATTAAGGAAGAAGGGGCGATAACTATTTTGGGGTTAAAGAAATCAAAAGATGAGAATTACTATACATACTTATGGCGCATTGATAATTTGATTCGTGAAGGCAAATATAAAAACTGGGAAGAAGTGACGCCTTTTGTTAATTCGGAACTGTTTGATGATGAAACTGATTTTAAGGGCGAGTCTGCCTTCCGTAAATCAGTAAAGTATGCTAGGGATTTTTATGAGTCTGGAGTATTTAATAGTTTTCAAAACGATGAATATTTTAAAGAGCTGCAAGTTCAGAAGCGAGAGCTTGAGAAGGCTAAAATTCGATTTAGGGATGAAAGAAATGCTTGGCAAAAGATCAACTATATTGAGGGGCGTACCGAGGAGAACCTTGATATTTTAGAGGACAGGATTTCCAATCAGGGGAGAATAAGTTACAACGTGCATGATTTAGTTATAACTAAATCAGATAACGATTTGTTAGTAATACTGTCAGATTTACATATTGGCCAATGTTTCTCTTCTGTTTTCGGCACATACGATTCAGATATTGCCAAGGACAGGATTGAACAATACTTAAATGAAATCCTACAGATTCAAAAGATACATAATTCCGAAAACTGCTACGTGTCTCTTCAAGGCGATCTGATATCTAATAGCATACATAAAACTATAGCCATCACCAATAGGGAGAATGTGATTGAACAAATTACGCTAGCAAGTGAGCTTGTTACCTCTTTCTTGTATGAGTTAAGCAATCATTTTAACCAAGTATACATGACGAGCGTAACAGGAAACCATTCCAGAATTGACAAGAAGGCAGATGCTCTGCACGACGAACGGCTAGATAGTCTCGTGGAGTGGTATGCCGAAGCTAAACTATCTCATATAAAAAATATTGAGGTGTTGAAGCAAAAATATGACACATCAATTTCAACGTTGACTATTAGAGATAAATTATATGTAAATGTTCACGGAGACTACGATTTGTTTGCAAAAAGTGGTGTTTCGAATTTAGTGTTAATGTTGGGCATCTTCCCTTATGCTATTACATTTGGACACACTCATACGTGTGCTATTGACGAAGTTGGTGGCATAAAGATGATTCGTGGCGGGTCACTGGCGGGAAGCGGTGACAATTATACATTAGAAAAAAGATTGAGTGGTAAGCCGAGTCAGATGGTGTGCGTATGCACAGACAAGGGCATAAAGGCTGCGTACCCTATCGAGTTTTGATGAACGTAAAATTGTTTTAACAGCGTGATTTTCACGCTGTTATTTTTTTATGGTCTTTATCTTTAAATAAAAGGCGGTGATGTGATTTGACTGATAAAAATAATATTTTATCAAATGCTTTCTTAGATAACTTTCCGAGCCATTATGTTTGTAGTAAGTGTGGGAAGAAATATCCAGTAAATAAAATGCCGCCTAAAAAACCTACTGAAAAAATCAATATACTACCAGACTTTCCAGCTTCTCAATCTGAATTGTATTCGGGGTTGGACTATCATATACCGATTTGTAATACCTGTGTTGTGAAACTATTCAATCATTATGTTGATATATATGATGGAAATGAGCTAAAGGCCGTTAAAAGATTGTGTCAGTTATTCGACATGTATTATGATGAGGGTTTATTTAAAGCCGCTTGTAAAACGAGCAAAAAGAATTCCCTTATATCATCTTACATTAGCAAGAATAATATGAGGCAGTATAAAGGAAAAACATACGATACTACTCTCAGCATACATGGAGACGACGATACTATTAACTCTATTGATGATGTAGATAAAAACGGCAATATAAGCCGAACGACGGTTAAGTTCTTTGGTATTGGTCTCCCAGAAGAGGATTATGTATTTTTACAGGAACAATATGATGATTGGGTTGCCCGCCACGAATGTCAAACGAAGGTTCAGGAGGAACTATTCAAAACATTATCATTTAAGCAATTAGAGCGCTTGAAAGCCACAAGAACAGGCGAAAGCACCAAAGATATAGACAAGTCATTTCAGGACATATTAGGCACTGGTAATCTACAACCACGACAAAATGCGACCGACGCATTATCGGAGAGCCACAGTTTAGGAACCTTGATTCAGAAATGGGAAACAGAAAGACCATTGCCTGAAGTAGACGAGGAACTTAAAGATGTTGATAAGGTCGGACTTTATATTGATGTATTTTTTAAAGGGCATACGTCCATAATGGTCGGGGTTAAGAATGCCTTTTCTAATTTATACACAAAGTTTATGAAGAAATATACTGTTGAAGAGCCAAAGTATACCGAAGATGAGAACAATGAGGTTTTATTTGATGCTATATTTGGTTCGGATAGCAATATGAAGGATTGACCTTTATGATAGATACATCTACTGCTAAAAAAACAGATAAAGAACTCGCAAATGAAAAATCAGAAAGAGTAATGAATGGGGTGGCATTCTGGTCGTCGTTTTATAGATATAACCCCCATAGGTTTTGTAAGGACTTCCTGAATATAGGTTTAAAATTATTTCAAAAGATTTTGATTTATGCCATGATGCACAATGATCATATTATGTACATTGCGAGTCGTGGTCTTGGAAAAACATGGCTAATTGCTGTCTTTTGCGTTATTAGATGTATTTTATTCCCTGGAACTAAAATATGTGTAGCCTCCGCAACGAGAACTCAAGGTAATGAGGTTTTATCTAAGATTATGGAAGAGTTGTGCAAAAAGCACGACTGGGGTTCCGCAAATCTTCTTAATGAAATTTCATATCACACCATAAGCACACAGCGTGCCGTAATAGAGTTTAAGAATAGTTCTTGGATAAAAGTGGTAACAGCCGGGGATACTGCAAGGGGTTTTAGAGCCAATATCCTAGTCCTTGACGAATTCAGAATGGTTGATAAAAATATAATCAAGACCGTTTTAAAAAGATTTTTGACAGATCGCAGGCTTCCTCCGTATTTAAACAATTCAGAATACAAGCATTTAGAGGAAGAAGAACCTAACAAGGAAATCTATATGACGTCAGCGTGGTATAAATCCCATTGGTCTTACGAAAAGGCTAAGACGTTTTTTGTGAACTCCCTCGATGATGCAAAAAAATATTTTATTTGTGGACTTCCGTATCAAATTGCCATCAAAGAACACATGTTGTTCAGGAGTGATATTATAGATGAAATGTCGGAATCTGACTTTGATGCGATGATATTTTCCATGGAAATGGAATGTTTATTTTTTGGTGATACTGAGGGGGCGTTCTTTACATTTGATGATATCTCCAAGCGCAGGAAATTAAAAACTGCTGTATACCCTCCAACCAAATCAACTGGCAGAAATAATAGGGTTCCCGACTTGGTAACGAATGAAAAAAGAATATTGTCGGCTGATATTGCACTGATGGCGTCAACGAAAAACAAAAATGATGCAAGTGCAATTATTATTAATAGTGCTATTCCAACAAAAAATAATACTTATGTCGCAAATATTATCTATTTAGAAAACCACGAAGGATTAACAACAGATGATCTCTCATTAATTATAAGAAGGCTATATAAGCAATATAAATGTACAGACTTAGTTCTCGACACAGAGAATCAGGGTTCAGGGGTTTATGATGAATTGATTAGAGATATTTATGACCCCGAAACTGGGGAAGTATATCACGCTCTATCCTGTTGTAATGATCAGGAAATGGCGAATCGTTGCAAGATTGATAGTGCGCCAAAAGAGATCTGGTCGATAAAAGCGAGCGCTTCCTTTAATACCGCAGTGTGTCTTGCTTTACGAAGCGGTTTCCAAAGGGGAAAGTTAAATCTTCTTATCCCGGAGTATGAGGCGAAAGACTTATTAAGGGAAAAAATTAAGGACTTTATGAAATTGCCTATTAATGAACGGGTTGCTTACGAAATGCCATATATACAAACCAGTTTGCTTGTGAATGAACTTATCCAGTTAAATCATGAAGTTAACGGTACAAATATTAGAGTATTTGAAAAATCTGGTATGCGAAAAGATAGGTATAGTAGTTTAAGCTATAACTATTGGGTGCAATGTCAATTAGAAAGAGATTTGCAGAAACCAAGCTCTGAATTAGACGTGAAAGCATTTGCGGATGCTCTTAGAAAAATAAATAAAAAGCCACAAATGGTGCAATAGGAGGTGGATGATGGTGTGAGCAATAAAAGGATGTCAAAAAAAAAACTGGTGACCGCAAAAAGAAGGCAAAGAGATTATGTTGAAATATATTCAAAATCAGATTATGACAGGGATGAAAAAAACTTCAGTCAGTCGATAGACGGCGAAAAACCTATTGACTGGTCTTCGTTCAAAAATTTAATGATTCATGATTTGTGCACGAACAACATATTGGAAACTAAGTCTTTGGGGGCATATTCATTAAAAGATATAAACTTCGCCCTTGAACATCCCAGTGTCGCACATAAAAAACTAGTAGATGCCAGCGATTATCTCATGAGGGTATCCCCGCATTACAATAAACTGAATAATTATTATAGTAATATGGTTGTTTTTTATTGGGGAATTGATCTGTATGATGTAAAAGATAATTACAATACCACTACACTAAAGAAGCTATATACTTCCTTGGCTGGTAAATTAGAGCATATGAACATCAAACATGAATTTTCAAAAATTGCAAAAGTCCTCCCAAGCCAAGATGTCTTTTATGGCGTGACTGTTGAGGGGGCTACAGATTTTTTTATTCAGCAATTAGATCACCAAATATGTAAGCTGAGTCAAATTCAAGACGGTCTATATAATTTTAAAATAGACTTGTCTTCTATCAAACCCACAAACCTTAATGCCTATCCTAATTACATTAAGCAAGCATACATTGATTTTACAGACCCTAACAAAAAAAATAATACAAATAGGTGGTACTCACCTCCTGCGGATAAACAGATATGCATTAAATTTAATCAGCACCTGACTTATCCATACCCGTTATTGATTAATCTTGTCAGGGATATCTTGGATCTAGATGTATATAAAAAACTAAAATTGCAGTCTGCAAGAACCGATAACTACAAGGCTATAATGATTCAAATTCCTAATGATGATAAAACAGTTGATAAGCTTATGATTACAGATAAGATATTAAGTGTTTTCGCACAGATAAACAAAGAAAACATGAGTGACGACATAGGTTTAATACATACTCCTGGGAAGGGTGAGCCTATTAGCTTTAAAGATTCCAACAATACCAGAAATAATGTAGAAGAAGCGACGGATGATATTTATAATTCCAGTGGTGTAACCAAAGAGTTGTTTAACGGTTCCGCAAGTGGAACAGCTGTTACGTTCTCAATTGAAAATGATTCTGGATTTACGTATGGGCTGTATAGGCAATTTGAGCGATGGGTGAATCGTTATATAAAAATAAATAAGTATAACAAAAGCACGTTTAAGTTCTTTTTTTATTTAATAGATGCAACCATATTTAATAAGGATGCGGCGATTGCACGTTATAAGGATGCTTGCACACTAGGCGCTCCCGTTGTTGATAAATGGTTGGCGGCATTAGGTTTGACTCCGTCAAGAATAATGGGGTCTTTTATTTTACAAAAAGATATATTTAATTTTAGCAATAACCTTGTACCGTTGGCGACTTCATATACTCAACCCAGCGGAACACCGTCGTCGGATGGTGGTAGACCCACCAATGCTTCAAACGGGGACACGTTAACTGAAAGCGGGGAGCAAACTCAAACAAACGACTCAAACTCAAAAAGATAGTCGATGGAGGTGATTAATCTGAAAAAATCTATTTTGTCATTCCCCGTCATGTTTCAAAAGGTAGGTACGGAATTCATGGCAGAAGATGCTAGATTTACCAAAGTCAAAGTTTGGTTGATGCATTTAGGTCAAAATTTTAATGGTGGCATTTTTGAAAAATCCGTCGTAGATACAGCACTTTCTACTCTTGATTATATTCCTATTGTCGGCTTTATCGAAGATAACTCCGCAGGCGAAAAAGATTTTAGCGACCACCGTTATATTATAACGAAAAAGGATAACCAAGGTTCCATAAGGAAGTACATTGGTAACGCCTATGGTGTTATAAAAAGTACATTTGATAATAATGCTCATTATGAAAAAAGGATTTGTGACGACGGTGTTGAGCGCACCTTTTTGGTTGTTGATGGTTTAATGTGGAATATGTTCGATGATAGCTCGGACATCATCAACCGAGACCTCACGAAGTCTCATTCGATGGAATTATGGGACGATGATGATTCTATTGATGGTTATGAGGATGAGGATAATATTTTTCATTTTACGAAATTTTCATTTAGAGCCGCTTGTATTCTAGGGCAAGACCAAGAGCCAGGGATGATCAACTCCACAATTGAGGTTCAATTTACTCTTGCTGACTTTGTTAAGAACATACAAAACGAACTATCAAATAAGTTGATTGAATTCACAAAAACAATAGATAAACAGGGAGGTAACAATAATATGCCAAAAACAGATTTTTCGTTGACTGCAACAGAGCAGTTTGAAAATATAAGTCAAATTGTAAGTCAACAAGATACCATAAAAAATTACTGGGGCGACGATGTTCCTAGATATTATTTGCGAGATATCCAAGATAACGAAGTCATTGTTGTGGATAGGGGTAAAAACTATAACACCTACGGATTCAGTTTTACTGCGAATGGTGACAATACGGAGATTGACTTTGAAAGCGGAAAAAGAAAGAAACTTAGATATGATGATTTTGTTGAGGGTGCCGTCGAATTGGAGGGCGCTTTTAATTTTGATAAACATATTAAAGATTTTGAGGAATCCGTAACGAAAAAGATAGCCGCAGTTGTAGATGAAAAAATGAGCGTAGAATCTAACTACTCAAAAGTAAAAAAAGAATTCGACGAAATTAAGCCTTTATATGAAAAATTAAGTGCCGCTGAGAATGCAAGAGCTGAAGAAAAGGTCTCTGAGCAAAAAGAGGTACTGTTTTTAAAATTTGACGCACATTTAAGCGATGTTGCAGATTACGTTGAAATCAAAGAAAAAAGTAATGAGTTGAGCATTGAAGAGATTAACGAACAATGTGCCCTGCTTTATGTAAAGAAAACACTTGATATAAAGACAGATTTTTTAAAGTCTAAAAATGAGGATGCGTTGGACATTCCCAATCCTCACACAGAAGACGGCGATTTTATAAAAACCAAATATGGATACATACCCGTTAATCACTAAATAAAGGAGGATAAGTTTTATGGAATACGGAGTTTTTGAGAGCACTAATATGTTAAGCACAAAGGGTGCGGCAAGAATTTTTGATGTTGTTGCAGATATTGATATTGAAAATGGTACGTTCGGGTACTTAGGCAGCCTAGAGGGTGGGGAAAGTGATGCATATAAGTTTGTACCCGGCTATGCAGATGGCGAAACGGTGGTTGTGGCCGACCAACCTGCGTGGGATTACGATACCAGCAAAACAAACAATCAGCGAAAAGATAAATTTATCATTAGTGCGGGCACTAGATTTAGAGTTCGAGAGGTGAAGAAGAATGATAAGTTTGCCGTTAATGCGGTTTGTCTTACACCGGCTACTAGAGGAGATGCCGCAGTAGATAAATTTTTAACCATTGACGGAACTACCGGAAAGTTGGTTGTGAACGGTACCGCCACTGCTGGTGCTGTTATGAATGCTGTAATTGAAAAGAAACGTATTCGTGGCAATACGTTGGTTACACCTGCTAGCGTATATGGTTATTCCAGAGAGATGTACGTATGCAGAGTTAAGACTTTAGTTTAATAAGGGGGACTAGATTATGATTAAAACTAATTTCAGTAAAGAAAATCTTGAGATTTTTGAGCTGACCAAGGATTTGGCGAGAGGTGATTTCTCTACTCATATCGATTCTGAAAAACTGAATAAAAAGGCGTTAGAGGACTTTCTGCGCGACAGGATCCAAAATGAAATATTGGGCGGCAGGACGCTTTATCAGGCGGTACGTAGAAATAACATAGTGTTATATGAAATATTTGAGGAAATTGTTAATGTGACTATTGGTGAGAATGTTCTCGATTCGCCATTTATTAATGCATTTGTTGAAACAAAAAATAGATACTTTGGAGATATGAGTGATTTTTATTCGGAGGGCGGCATGTTGTCTGCGACTTCTTTTGCCGGAAATCACTGGGATACGGACAGAGAGCCGCTTGATGTTGGCGAAGTGATTAGTCTACCTAAAGAGTGGGTTTACGTTAATTGCTATGAAGACCTAGAAAGATTTTTGCTTGGCGTGACTGGGAGTCTGGAAAAAATCACGGACAAAGTTTATAGCGCCGTTAATAAGTATATTAAGGATAGGCTTCATGTTCAGTTTCATAATGTGGAGAACTCAGTCCCAGCTGATTTTGTAAGCAGCGGAAATGACGAAGGGGCTGTGTCGGACATGGTAGATAAAGTTGCCGCCGCCGGAGGTTATGACTCTATCACTATCGCTGGAACAAGGAGTGCGCTTAGAAAGCTAGCAGATGTTATTCCAGATAAAATGTTTGCGGATTCTCAAAGAGAAGCAAAAGCCCTGACCGGTTCAATTGGGAACTGGGAAGGAAATGCCTTGCTTCCGATACCACAGGTTCTTAAGTCTGGCACGTTTGATTTAGCATTGGATAACACAAAATTATTTATTATGGGCGGTAGCACCAAACCTATAAAATTAGAGTTTGAAGGAGATACCCGCACTAAAACCACTGAAGCTAAAGCAAACAATAATGACATGACTGTTGATACGCAGATTCAGACAAAATTTGGTATGGGATTAGTGTTACCTCCTTATTTTGGCGTGTTTACTATGGTTTAAGGGCTGATTGAGAAAGGGTGAATTTATTATGGCTGCAAAATCGAAAATCGTTGACGATATAGCTTCTGCTGTAGATACTAATAAATCTGCGTCTGAGACTACTGTCAATACCGAGACAAAAAACACAAACAGAACGGTTGCACTAAAGGACACCGATGAAATTAGCGTTATTTCACTTATACCCAACGTATCCTATTTTGACAAGACCACTGGAGAACGTTATGAGTGGACTGAGGTAGGACAAAGAGAGGCATTGACATATTCTATCTTAAAAAATATTTGGAGAAATCACAAGAATTATTTTAAAAATATGTTGCTCAAACCATTGGACGACAGGGTTATTAAGGCATTCGGATTGTCAAAGGATTATAATAATTATGAATTTTTAATGAAACCTACATCATACATAAAAGATAATATTGGCTCTGTTGGTGAAGTTATCTCGTCTACCCCTAATGGTCTAAAATACACCATCGCAACTAAAATTAAAAGCATGGTAGCATCTGGTGAAATAACAGATGTCTTTGTGATTCGCAATTTAGAAAGACGTTTCAATATGGATTTAGTCAGCTTAATCCAAGAATAGGAAGGAGTGGTATACTATGCCTACTCCTTATGAAAGAATATATGCCAACATCCTTCCTAAATTTAAGAGTTACGATATACCTATGATGGATCCCGACGAGGTTAAGGAAATGCTTCGTGACTACCTTACTCCTGCGACTGTTAAGTTTTATGTTTGCAAAAAGGATTTGTCAGATAGGGATGATAGCTTGGAGCAGTTTAATGAGGAGCTTAGTGATACCGAGGTTGATATTATCGGAAACTATTTAGTATTGGAATACATTGATTCTAATTATATCAGAGTTCCAACAGTGCTAAAAGCCACATTAAGCTCATCAGACTTCAATGCCTTTTCCCCGGCAAACCTTTTGGATAAAATGATACTTATGCATACTACTTTTTTATCCGAGAATGAAACACTGCTTTCCCGCTATTCTTGGATGAATAAGTGGGAGGAGTTACAGAAGAAAAGGGAAGCAGGTGCGTCATCATGGATTGTTTGAACAGATTCAATAGACGTATGGAATTGAGTGGCGGCTCGGTCAGGGGTCAACATATTCTTGACAGTAAGATGCTTTTAGATAAAACATTTAGCGACGATGCTTCGTATAAAAAGGGGATGTATATATGGAGACATGGGGTAAAAGATTGGGAAAGCGAAAAATGCATTAAGATAAGAATTTATGGGTGCAAGTTCTCAGCTGCCAACGGAGAGGTAATCAAATTCCAAACATTGTTAGATCGACCTATTATTTGTGGTGATATTGTATATGATTTCATTTCGGATATATATTATCTTTGCACGGAGTCTTTTAACATTGACGATATCCATTTCCAGGGTAAGTTGACAAGATGCAATTGGATTCTAAGATGGCAAGATAAAAAAGGAGATATTTTCGAATACCCATGTCAGGATATGAATAGTACCCAATACAATTCTGGTGAAACGTCTAATAGAAATTTCACCATCGGTACGTCACAGCACATCTTAACATTGCCATACGACGAAAACACAGTAGTCGTAAACTCGCCACAGAGATTCTATCTTGATAAAGATCGAGTGAACCCGACTTCATTTATTGTGACGCAGAATGATACGACGTCCTACAATTATGGTAGGGGCTTATGTAAAGTGACGGTTACTGAACATGTTAGGGTTGAAGATCATGATAGACCGGATTTAGGGATTTGTGATTACCGTGACGACATCAAGTCTGACTTGATTGAAAAAAGTGTTAGTTGTTCACAAATCACATATCAAACGAATATCATCAAATCCGGAGGAAGTCATAAAACATTCGAAGCTCATTTCTTTGATGAAAATGGTGATGAAGTCATGGATGGGGTTATGATAAAGTGGGATATCATCTGTAATTTTAAATCCGAATTAATTGTGGAGGAGGTAGGGAATCTAATCAGAATTAGTATTGATAACGATGCATATATCGATGAGATTATTAAATTAGTGTTATCAGATGAAAATGATAACTATCGGTCTTCTGTTTTGATTAATATAGATTCTCTTTTATAAATCATGCCGAATAGTTCAATTATAGCTTCAATAAAAACCAGAGTAGTTAAAGAGTTAATCAATGACGACTTAATAATTAAGGCCATAGATAGTCCTAAAATAACAAATCCGGAAGAACTATTATATACTCATATTTTTGATTTCAATCAAAACCCTCACACTTTAAATACTGCCATTACCTTTATTACCATTCAAGTCCACATACCTGATAATTATAATCTTAATGATTCCAACTACACTTTTACTAAGCCAACGTTGGAGTTTTGGATTATTTCCCACGAAATGCACATGGCTGTAAAAAACATTCCAAAAGTGAAGATTAATAGAAACGATTATATTTCGGAGTTATTAGACTTAAAATTCAATGGCCGCTCAGATTTTGGATTAGGGGTGCTCAAACTAACTAGTAATATAGAGGGTTCTTTTCAAAAGGATTATGTGTTCAGGAAAATGGTGCTTGAGACCAAGAGTATCAATACTAGCTTGTGCGAGATCGAGTAGGTGGTTGCGTGAATGATGAGTTAATGATATACCGTGGTCGTGACATACCCATAACCTCAAAGATTATTGTAACTCAGCCAGAGTTGGGTCAAATCGAGGAGTTCGGTGAGCAAAAATATTTTGGGTCCATATATACCCTTATCTCCGTTGGAGCCGACATGAAGTGGCAGCTGAATGAGATTGGTATAGATTACACAAAGATAAGCGACTATGAATTATTCTATAAGTTAATCTGGCATTTGGTCTCAAGCAAAAAAATACAACATGAAGAACTGATGGAATCCAATGATGCCGAAGAGTTAAAAAAATACTCAAATGAGGATTTGAAAGATATGTTGATAAATCCTTTAGAGCTAGTCTTAAAGGATATTGATTTTGCAGATTTTAAATTATATAAAAATAATACTACAAATGAGATTGTCTTATACAATGAAGAAAAAGATATTACTGTAGATAGGTCAATTTATTCAAGACTCGTAGATACGATAAGGAAGATGCATGGTTTTAAAAGAAATAACGAAATGCCTGCCAATGAGGCGACACGTTTAATATTGATTGAAGATGCAAAACAAAAATACCTTATGGATTTAAATAAGCCTTACGAAAGTGTCTTGAAGCCTCTTATCTCAGCCCTAGTTAATTACAATGGGTTTAAGTATAATCATGCAGAAGTATGGGACTTAAAGATAAACGCATTTTTCGATAGTCTAAGGAGGATTCCAAAAATTCAAGATGCACAACTACTATTACAGGGTGTTTACTCCGGATTTGTAAATCTTGAAAAGATTGAAAAAGAAAGATTAAATTGGACTGGACGTATAGGAGCTTAAAGCTTCTATTTTTTTATTTTAAATTAGGAGGATAATATTTATGTTGAATAAAAACGAATTAATTCTTGACAGAGTCCGCGCGTTGTCTGCTAGAGATTTGGAGACAGGTAAGGTTTTGTTTCGACTAACGACACTTGAGGATTCTAAATTGCAGACAACCGCTGAAGGAGATGAGGTCACTGATGCTGTTGGTGCATTGATCACTAAGCTGTACAGGGCTAAAAAGGCTGTCTTTAGTGCAACCAACTCCTTGATTAGTCTTAACTTGTTGGCGGCTCAGTATGGCACAGAAAAGGAAGTTGCGGATACCGGCGCTGAGATCATTGTGCCCACATATGATATTCTAACAGTTGATACAAGTGGCACGGTTACTCTACTTAATACACCTGTAGAAGACATCAAATATATCTATGCTTTAACAAATAATGAAATTTCAGATACGTATGAATTGGCGGTTGGTACTGTTGACGCTACTCATTTCACCATGACTGATAATGTAATAACTGTTCCAACTGGGCTAAAGGGGAAGGTTTATGTAGAGTATGACTATAAATCTACTAGCGCAATGAAGGTTTCCAATAAGGTAAATAAGTTCCCAGAAGCCTGCAGTATTTTAATTGACGCAATCTTCAAAGATAAATGTAATGAAAATACTGTTTATGCTGGAAAAATACTTGCCGAAAAAGCTAAACTTAATCCAGAACAGGTGGAGACGGCACTAACCTCCACAGGAAAACATCCTTTTGAATTTACAATTCTGAGTGGTTACTGTGATGGTGAAGATGCCGAATTGTTTTCGGTTATTCTTGCGGAATAATACTATTGTATAAAAAGGGTTATCAGTTGAGATAACCCTTGATACTTAAGGAGTTTTAAATGACAAAAAATCAAAATGAAATAAACCATTATTGTGTTATTTGTGGGGCCGGATACCACGCATGTGACTCATGCGAGGAAGTAAAGTCATATGCGCCGTGGAGAAGGTTTACTGATTCTGCTAGCCACTTCAAGATATATCAAACAATTCAATGGTATAACAATAGCATTGTCACTAAAAAGGAAGCTAAAGAAATGCTTGAAAAAGTTGACTTGTCAGATATGGATTCTTATTTAGACGGTGCGAAGAGCGTATTAAGTGAAATTTTGAGTGATGGGAAACGTGGTAGAAGAAAAAAAGAAAGTGTTGACGATGGGGAACAAGAAGGTTGAAGAGCCGATGATTAAAAGTGTGAATGGTGTTGTGGTATTAAAATTTAATATTTGATAAGGAAATATTATTCACATTTTAGTGTAATATATTTCCTTATTTTTTGCGAAGAAGGGCGAAATTATGAAAGCATATAGCGATGTTACTGGTCTGCTATATATAGAAGATGACTGTGTGTTCTTTAGAAATGTGAAACAAAGCGCCGCATACTGTTTATGGGGTGCAAAGTTAATTGATGTTTTCCCAACGAGCGACAAAGTGTTCGTATTTGTATTCTCTAAAAAAGATCATGAGGTATACAAAATGCGATGGAAAAATTGCGAGGATTAAAATTATGAATGAAGGCAAAAAATTTGAGCAATGTTGGAAGAATAGCGTTCCAAAACATTGTTTTTACCATAAACTAAAAGACCCCGCACAGTCGTTCAATAAAGATGAAAACAATTTAAGATTCAGTCCCAATAATCCTTGCGACGCCTTTATGTTCGATGACAACACTCGAACGTTCTATGCGTTGGAATTAAAGTCTACGCAAGGTACATCTTTTTCGTTTTGGAGAGAAGATTTTGAAGATAAAAGTAAAAAGCAAACATTTATGATTAAGAAAAACCAGATTAAAGGTCTGCTATCTATATCTGCCCATCAGGTTGTTTGCGGGTTTATCTTTAATTTTAGAAAAACAAAACACACGTATTTTCAAATGATTGACGATTTTATCCTAATGACAAAAGACACCAAAAAGAAAAGCGTCAATGAAAATGATATACAAAACAACAACGCAATTTTAATAGGACAAGAATTAATGCGAACCAATTATAAATATGATGTTGAAGGTTTTCTAAGGGAAACCAGTCTGTAAATTCAAGGAGGAAGAAAGATGGAAAGCAATAAGAGTGTAAGCGAAACTATAAAAACAGGATTTTATGAGTATGATGGTTGCGAGGAGTCGTTTCAGTTTTACACGAGACCTAATTTACTCCAGCAATCAAAATTTGTAAAGGCGGTTACGGATCTTGTCGTAGATGACGACTATTATATACCCTTGTTGAAAGATACAATGTTTGATTTCGGATTAATTGTATCGTTTTCAACTGTTGATACGACGGAAATAAAAGATGATTTGGCGACCGTCGAAAAGTTTGTCGAAGAGACAAAAGTAGCTGAAATAATCAAGGCTAATTTAGATAAGGATATTTTAGATAAATTGAATAACAATGTTGATTCTAATATTGCTTATAAGACCGGTATCAAAAACAACGATACAAACGACTATCTTTGCAATATATTGAAGAACGTTAATGGGTTTATCGAAAAATTCTCTAATATAGATATGGCCGCTGTAGGTGGATTTATGGAGAAAATGAGCGGCATGAATGGCGAGATCAATTCCGAGTCGCTCGTTAAAGCATATATGGAATCCGATGAATTTAAAAATGGGCAAAAAGAGATTATTGATGAAAAAGACAGAAGAATCAATATTATGGAACAGTCTATCATAGAATTGGCGGCGGAGAGGAATCGACAGAAAGGACTCAAACAATAATGATATTTCGTTCTATTACAGAGTTCGAGTCTTATGTGAAATCTAAAATGCCCGGTGCAGTACAGATGGCGAGAGAAAAATGCTTTCAGATTATTGATAGATTTGTAAAAGAATATTATGCGGAATACTCCCCTGTTATGTATGAGAGGACGTACCAACTTTATCGCTCATTAGTTAAATCAGAGGTGCGTGCGACCAGCAATGGTTATGAGTGTGAGATTTATTTTGATGCATCAAATTTAGATTATAAAATAAAAACATTTAATGGCGTTACGTATCCTAACCCACGAGGTGATGCGGGCGCTACTCTTAATTCAGCCGCCCATGGTAAACATGGTGGGAAAGCCAGCGGTACGGCAATTTGGGATGAACCGATTGCCATATTGAGTACAGAGGCTGTTGAGATATTAAAAAGTATGCTTATCGCAAGCGGAATACCCATCAGATAGGCAGATAAAATAAAGGAGGTGTTTGATTGTCAAGAGGAAAGGGTAGAGATACATATCGCAATGTTATTACATCGCCACAGTTAATAGCACAAATCAACCCTATAAACAAACAGCTCACAGATAGATTCCTAAAGAATCTTTCCACCAAACGCGCGCCTAGCACCATTAAGGTTTACCGCTCTAATTATAATATTTTATTTAGTTGGAATTTGCTCTATAATGACAACGTCGCTTTTGTAGATCTAAAGAAATACAATTTGATGGATTTTTTTGATTTTTGTTGTATGGACTTGAAATGGGGTTCAAACAGGTATGCTCAAATGCATAGTAGTTTAAGCAGTTTTAGTGATTGGATAGAAAATTTTTATGATGAAAAATATCCCGATTTTAGAAATATTGTAAAAAAAATTGAAAAGTTGCCAAAAGAGAATGTAAGAAAGAAATCCATTTTTAAAAAAGAAGAGCTTGATAAGCTTATGAATTGGCTAGGAAGGATCAATAAGCCGAATGAACAATGCTTATTAGCTCTCGCTATGTCCTCCGGGTCAAGAGCGAGTGAGTTGGTGAGGTTCACCACAGATATGATCGATGAATGCCATACGGCTTTTGAGGGGTTATTTCTTGAAACTACCGAGGACATACGAGTTAAAGGACGTGGTGTAAATGGTAAACATATGCCACGGTATTTAATCAAGGATTTGTTTTTGCCGTGGTATAACAAATGGCTGACCATTAGAAACCAAATTATGAAAGTAAACGGAAAAGAACATAACTTTATTTTTATTAGGTCTGACGGTAGTCCAGCAGTTGTCTCCACTATTAGAAGTTGGATGGAGAAATGGGATGATGTCTTGGACAAACATTTTTATCCGCATAGCATTCGTCATTGGTGGACGACATACCTTAGTGAGTTAGGTCTTGAAAAACAATTAATTCAGGAGATTATGGGTTGGAGCACTGACACACTCGTGGACTTATATACAGACACTACGGCAAAAGATAGGAAATGGAATTCTTTGGAAAAGTTAAGGGAGCAACTTGAAAAGGAATCTCTTAAAGACGAAATGAATATTATCTTAAATGACAAAAACGGCACTTAAACCGATGGTGCCGTTTCTTTAATTACGAAAATACTTCGCATCCTTTCCGGGTGCGTTTTTAATGCACTTTTGAGGAAAGGGCGTGATTTATATATATGAGTGAAGAATTTAAAATTCTGCTCGGAGCGGAGCTTGATACTTCTGCACTTTCTGGTATACAGGCTCAACTGAAAGGTTTGGGCGATAATAATAAAATTAAATTGACTATTGATACGGCAGACGTGTCTAATCAGCTGAACACTATCAAGAGTCAAATTAATTCGCTTTCGAAAGTAAAAATTACGCTGGGAAGTTCATTTGGTGGTGGTTTAGGCGGTTCAACATCTGGCGCTGTAAACCAGATGAATTGGGCTTATAAACAAATGCTAGATATCCAGAAGAATATCGGCAATTTAAAGTTGAAAATCGGAGGACTCGATTCTTCTAAAAATACTTCTGAAATCCAAGAGTTAACTGCGCAGCTACATAGACTTGAGGTTGATTACAAGACTATCCAGAAGACTTTCAATAGTGGAGATCTATCCGTCGACCAATGGGGAAAATTACAGGCCGTTATTGAGTCTACGTCAGACAAGCTGTCGCAGTTAGACGCAAAAGTCACAGACACTAAAACACAGTTAGCAAACAGTATAAGTACAAGTTTGGATAATGGAGATTTTTCAAAAAGTATCGCTTCCGTTGAAGCTAATATGTCTAAGTTATCTACGGTGTCAACAAGCCTACAGAGCGACTTTACTAGATTAAATGAGCTTATCCAGTCTATGGGTAGTTCGGGTTCAGACGATAAGTTAATAGCTGACTATCAAGAGTACGAACAAGTGCTAAAAAGGGTGAACAATCAGCTTGTAGAGGCAACCAAGAATCAACAGACGATGGCTAATGCACAAAAGTTATCTGATGCAAAAAATAATTTGTCGTTAGATATGGATGTGTGGTTGTCAAAAAACACCGCCGCCGCTAATCAATTTGGTGCAAGAATAAACACATTGAAGTCTGAGTTGCAATCTTGTGATTCCGTAAGATTTAATGGAATAAAATCAGAATTCCAATCATTAACCAAGGAAGCCCAATTGGCAGGCAAGACTGGATTGACTTTCGCAAGTACACTTAAAAGCAATTTGAGTAGCATGATGCAGTATGTTACACCGTTCATGGCCGTCATGAAGGTTTATCAAACGGTTAGTTCTGGTATTTCTGAAATTTATGGTTTAGACACTGCTCTAGTAGACTTAAAAAAGACAACTACTGCCACTTCAACTGAATTTGAAAATTTTTACCTCCAGTCAAACGAAATAGCCAAATCTTTAGGCGCTACCACGCAAGAGGTGATTCAAACAGCTGCGGACTGGTCACGATTGGGATACTCTCTAAAAGAGGCGACCGACCTAAGCCAGTACTCTTCTATCTTCTCTAGCATATCACCAGAGATGGATATAACCGCCGCCACAGACGGTATGGTGTCGACTATGAAGGCTTTTGGCATTGAGTCCAGCAAAGTGCTTGATGGGATTCTTAGTAAGGTAAATGCTGTTGGTAATGGATTCGCACTGAGCAATGAAGACGTCATGAGTGCATTGCAGGTAGGGTCTTCTGCTATGGCTGCCGCAAATAATAGTCTTGACGAGACAATCGCTTTGATTACAGCCGGTACCGAAATCACTCAGAATGCAACCTTAGTAGGTAACGGTTTAAGAACAATCTCAATGCGAATAAGGGGCATGAACGAAGAGACAGAGGAACTTGATGATAACTTGGTTAATATTAAGGGTGATGTCGCCGAATTAACCAATGGAAAAGTCTCCATTATGGAAGACGCCGATACATACAAATCGACATATCAAGTATTAAAAGAGGTCTCTGATGTGTGGGACGAACTTACCGATAAAAATCAAGCTAATTTATTAGAAAAGTTATTTGGTAAAACTAGGGCACAAGTTGGAGCAGCCGTCATTTCCAATTTCCAAATAGCAGAAAACGCTATGGACACTATGGCTAATTCTGCTGGTAATGCAATGGAAGAAATGAATGTTATCTATGATTCGTTAGAATATAAATTGAATGCCTTTAAGGAAACCGCTGTCGGTATTGCACAAAATTTATTTCCAAGAGATTCATTGAAGGGAATTGTTGATTTCGGTACTGGTGTGCTAAGTGTAATTGATGCAATAACCGATGGAATTGGTGGATTAGAGACTGTTGGAATTATACTCGGTGGTGTTCTCGGAGCAAAAGGAGTCGGTTTATCCATACCCCTTATGGGGAATTTAGCTAACGGCATTTATAAAGTAGCCGCCAGTTTTGGGCTTGCCTCTGGAGCCGCTACCACATTCAGCATGGCACTAAGTGGAATGATGGCAGTAGGAGCGATCATAGGAATTGTCAAACTTATAGACGCTATTGTCGTGACGGCAAAAGAAGCCAACGAGAAAATGGAAAGCTCTTTTTCAGCTTATGAGGAAGCAAAGTCTAAAGTTGAAAATGTTAATTCAGAATTAGAAACCACTAGTGCAAGAATTGATGAGCTTACGGCAAAAGGAAGTTTGACATTTGTAGAGCAAGCGGAACTCGAAAAATTAAAGGAAACCAATGCGCAACTTTTAATTCAAAAGGACTTATTAGAAAAACAAGAAATCATAGCCGCCAAACAATCTGCCAACGATACCGTTAAGGCATACGAAAAGAATTATGGCAAATATGATATTTCTGCTGAATCTACAGAAGAACACTTGAAAAATGCGCAGGTTTTCAATAATAATGCCGCCTTAATTGCCAACGAAAAAGATATATCGGCAAATATAGCTGCCATAAAGCAGTATAAAGACCTACAGGATGACGCATTAAAAATCGGGAACACTGAAGACTATCAACACTTTCTTGAGATAAATCAAAGTATCGAAGATTCTATTTGGGAGCAAGTTAGCGCACTAAGCGTTTATAAATCCAACCTTGAGGCAATTCCATTTGATCAACTATCAACAGACCAGAAAAGTGCTTTGACCGAAATTAATGATACTATTGAATACGTTTATCAACAATTGGATCCCGAAACATGGAAACAAATAAAGTTCGATGAAATATTTGACGATAGTAGTTTTTCTAAAGCAAAAGACGAGCTAGTTAAGATAGCCGAAGCGTCTGAAAATGTAGGTATTACAGTTGATGACGTTAAGAGCAAATATCCGGAACTGGCTAAAGCTGTTGAAGACGCAGGCTTTTCCGTACAGGATTTAGTTGATAACATTAATTCCGATGCAGGAATCAAGAACCTTGAACAGCTAGAAAAACAAATAAAAAAAACCTTCAAAGACGATGTTGAGCAAGATGTTGAAATCGGTGTCGATATTAAGGAAGGAACAATTGATAATTTCAATAAGTGGATAGATTCTTTATCCGATGAAGATTTGGTGATTTTATATGACATAAAAGCGAACCAAGATACGGTCGGTTGGTCGCTAGATGATTGGCAAAATGCATTCACCAAAGCAAAGTCCGGAGCTGAATCTGCCACCTCTTCTATCGAAGAGCTATCTGCTTCTCTTGAAATCGCCAAGACGCACTACTCCAATTTGCTAAACGCCATTAAAGAATCTGTGTCTGCCACAGGGCTATCCGCTGATAGTATTGACAACATTAAAGATATGTATAGAAGCCTAGATGGCTACGATTCATCCACTCTTTTCGAAAAGACAGCTAACGGTGTCCACTTGAACACATCGGCCTTAAGAGAATTGCAGGCGCAATATGAAGCAAATAAAAAATTAGATTACGCCAAAGAGTTGGTTTCTCTCGGTGACCAGTACGATGAAGTTAGTGAAAAAATTAAAAATTTCACAGGGTCGCAGGAGGATTTGGAACTCCTAAAAGTGCAACAAACTGATCTAGCAAGTGATATTGAACAGGTTTCTTTACTTGCCGCTCAATACGATGGTTTAACCTCCTCCTATAACAAATGGGTGCAGGCTCAATCTATGGGCGAGGAAGGTGATATGTATGATAGCGTCACTTCTGGATTAAAGAATATAAAGGAATTATACAATCAAGGTCTTGTTGGAACCAATGAATTTAGAGCCGCAGTTCAACTAATGTCGAACGAGGATTTATCTACCGCCAATATTGATCAATTAATAGCCGCCTATGATTCTGGATATCCCAAAATGAAAAGATATTTTAAGGATAGCGAAAATGGTTGTATTAATTTTCTCAATGATGTTCAAAAGCTGAATTCCGAATGGGCACATATGAATGAAGATGGCTCATGGGATATTGATTTTGGTATGGGGAATGATCAAGAGATTGCCGATACATTAGGTATTAATGTAGAATCCGTTCAGGCGGTTTTAAGGAAACTATCAGACTATGGCTTTGATATTAATTTAGATTCTCCCATTAAGAGCATTTCTGAATTAGAAGAAAAAATCAAAAGCACTGAGTCAGCACTGCAGGAGATGGGGCAAGAAACTGTTGATATTAACGTTAATGCAAAAGATTTAGACTTAGAGCTTGATAATGCCAAATCTAAGATTGACGAGATTAATAATAGTGATATAAGTCCAGAGGTAAAAACAGCTCAATTAGAAGATGCTTATGCCAAATTAGAGGTCTTGATTCAAAGAAAAGTCGAGTTGGAGCGGCCGTCATTTATGAATATTGATACCTCTTCCGTTGATAATAGTATTCAGGGCGCACTAATTTCTTTGCAGAATTATCAAGCCGCCGCCGACGAATTGAAGTACCTTCAAATGTATTATGAAATCACAGGCGAAGACCACGGCATAACAGAAGCACAAGCTAAAGTAGATGAACTTGCTCAAAAATTATATGAGTTGCCAGATGAAGAAAAGGTAGCCGTCGGCATTGAGATGACCGATGATGTTGAAACTATTAAATCGAAGATCGCCAATAATGAGGTTACTATAACCGCTAGTGTTGAAGCTGATGCCACTACAATAGGCGGCACTATTAAAAATCTACTTAATAAAGCTTCCGAAACAACTACTGTCAACGTAAACATCAATACAACTGGCGAGGATAAGATAAATTCCCTAAAATCTAACATTGATAGTTTAACAGATAAAACTGTTACTGTTACCACAAATGCGACAAATGGAGAAAATGTTGGTCAGCTAAAACTTGCTATGGATAACCTTCATGACAAAATAGTTAACGTTTCAGCTACTAGTACTGGCAATAATGATGTAGGTAATCTTAAGACATCGATAGATAGCCTAAATAATAAAACTGTAACTGCCGCCGCAAAAGTTGTTGGCACGGCTTTAGTCAACATGTTAAAAAGGGCTATTGATGGTTTGTCCGGAAAAACTGTCAGCGTCGGAGCTAATGTTTTTGGAGCTGGTGCAGTTAACTCTTTAAGAGTATCAATTAATAGCTTGAGAGATAAGATTGTCAACGTTACTAGCATCACAAGGAGTGTTGGTGGAGGAAAAGCGCAGGGAACGGCTTACGCCAACGGCACCACGAATAAAAATGGATCAGCTTTTGTCAAAGGTGATTGGGGAACAAAGGAAAATGGTGTTGCTTTGGGCGGGGAACTAGGGCAAGAACTCGTGGTGAGAGATGGTAGATTTTTTACTATCGGGGATAAGTCGGCTGAGTTCTTTAGTTATCAAAAAGGCGATATTATCTTTAATGCCAAACAGACAAAAGAGATATTTGAAAAGGGCAAGATTACGGGTGGTTCTGGGAGAGGTAAAGCGTTAGCTGAAGGAACTGCTTTTTCTAGCGGTTCTGGGACCTTTAGAAGAAAGAGCACTTCTTCAAGTTCGAGTGGTTCCTCTGGTTCGTCTAAGAGTTTTGGTGGTTCCAGTAGTAGTTCGAGTGGATCCGGCAGCTCATCATCTTCCGAAGAAACGAAGGAAACATTTGATTGGATCACCGTTAAGATAAGCCGCCTAGAGCGTGCGATAGAACAGTTGAATAAAAAGGCTACCAATGTATATAAATCATGGTCATCTCGTAATTCCAACTTGGTTTCTGAAATCTCTAAAGTAACCTCAGAAGTCACCTTGCAGCAACAGGCGTATGACAGGTATATTCAACAGGCGAACTCCATTGGACTATCTTCTGCATGGTCTGAAAAGGTTCGTAACGGTGTAGTTGATATCAGCACTTTAACCGATAAAGATTTAATTGATAAAATCAAAAATTACGAAGAGTGGTACAATAAGGCCATCGACTGCAAAGACGCCATTGATGATTTAAATATTTCTTTGTCCGACCTACAAAGACAAAAGTTTGATAATATTACCACCCAATTCAATGGTGTATTAACTCAAATTGAAAATAAGGCATCTGTGATTGAAGGATACATCGATCAAGCAGAAGCCAAAGGATATTTGGTTAGCACAAAATATTACGAATCTCTTGTATCTATAGAAAAAGATAATATTAAGAAGTTAAAAGAAGAAAAGACGGCGTTAGAATCCTCTTTATTGGAAGCTGTTAAGAACGGGTCTATTACCGCTAATTCAGAAGCTTGGTATGAAATGAAAGAGCAAATAGATGATGTGACGTTATCAATTCAGAGTGCTGAGCTTAATCTAATTGAGTTTGGAAACGCTATCAGGGAGTTAAATTGGGATGTATTTGATATGTTGCAAGATTCTATATCTCGCATTACCGGTGAGTCGGATTTCCTTATTGATCTCATGAGTAACGAGAAGCTTTATGATGATAGCGGACAACTTACGGATGAAGGTAGTGCAACCATGGGTCTTCACGGTGTAAATTACAATACTTACATGGAGCAAGCTAACCGTTATAAGACAGAAATGAGCAAGGTTCAGGCTGAGTTAGCTAAAGACCCGAACAATCAAATCCTGATTGATAGAAGAAACGAATTATTAGACCTACAGCAAGAGTCAATTCTTGCTGCCGAAGATGAGAAGCAAGCTATAATCAGCATGGTTAAAGAGGGTATAAAGCTAGAATTAGATGCGCTAAAAGATTTAATAGACACCTATACTGATGCCTTAGACGCACAAAAGGATTTATATGATTATCAGAAAAAGGTTGCCAAGCAAACTAAGGAGGTAGCTTCTCTTCAAAAGCAAATGTCAGCTTATGCCAATGATAATTCAGAGGAGTCTAAATCCAAAATCCAGAAGCTAAAAGTTTCCTTGGAGGAAGCGAAGTCTGATCTGGAAGAGGCTCAATATAAGCAATATATAAGCGACCAAAAGCAATTGCTTGATGAGCTTTATCTGGAGTATGAAACTGTTCTCAACCAAAGACTGGATAACGTAGATGCGTTAATTTCAGATATGATCGATGAAATCAACGCCAGTTCTGCTATTATTAATACCACTCTTCAAGAAGTCAGTTCTAATGTAGGGTATACAATGACTACAGAGATGAGGTCTATTTGGGGAAACGATGGTGCTATAGGAAAAATATTAACAACTTACAGCGGTAACTTCTCTTCTAAAATGACTAGTCTACAGACTACGATAAGCACTATCTCTACCAACATCGGTAAGTTGGTCACAGCTTCTAACCAACAAGCAGCAAAAGACGTGCAGGCGGCCACATCGTCTACCACTTCCGCATCATCTACCGCAACCGTATCTAAACCAACCACTACGACCTCTTCCACTACTTCGGCTAACGCAACTAAAATTGGGAATTTCTTTATTAGCAAAAAAGACAGTTATCCCAAAAATAAGCTGAACATTAGTACCAGTATAATAGATCGTCTAAAATATAGGGATTTCGACAGTAGTTTTTCTGCGAGGCAAATGTACTATGGAAAGATGGGGCTGTCGGGCACTTATACTGGTTCGATTAACCAGAACACAAATATGCTATCATGGATGAAGGCGAACGGTTATAAAACAGGTGTTCACGGGCTCGGTCGAGACGAATTGGCATGGACGCAGGAAAATGGTACAGAAGCAATTGTTCGTCCGTCAGACGGCGCCATCTTAACACCATTAGAGAAAGGCAGTAGCGTCTTAGACTCAAATGCCACTGAGAACCTTTGGAATTTTATGAAGAATCCTAGTGGGTTTATTAATAATAATTTGGGAGGTCAAAATCCAAGTGCTATCGAAGCATCTGCCGTTAACTCATCAATACAAAATGATGTTAAGGTGGCGATCTCACTACCAAATGTTCAAAATTATTCCGATTTCGTAAGACAACTTCAGCGCGACAAAACATTCGAGCGATTGATTCAATCCATAACTGTAGATCAATTAGTTGGTGGCAGCCCATTAACAAAATATAAATTTAAATTTAAAGATTAATTATAGGGCGGTTACCCGCCCTCTTTTATTGAGGTGAAAGATGCGGTTAGAAAGAAAAAATGAGCTTCAAAGGAAGCGAATAGATAAGCAACGTGAAAGCATAGATGCCTTGAATGTTGAGATAGAAAAACTAAAATTCAATTTAGATTTTTTAAAAAATGAAAATATAAATGGATACGAAGCCGCAAAAAAAATCATCCTATTACTTGAAAAAATTCGTATCGAATGGCAAGAAAGCTTGGACTCTTTAAACCTACAGAGAGATGAATACCAATCCCTAATAGCCGAAGTAAAGCTGATGAAAAAGGTTTTAGACAAAGAAGTTTACAAAAGCAAATGGCGAATTATTAAATATTTGATAAAGTAAAAGGTGGTGATTTAATGAAGGCTGTTGATTTTAATTACAATGGTATTTTGGCGAGTGATTCTGGGGTTATGATTTGTAGATTTGACTCTTCTAGTGGATTTGAAACCGTTGGTCATGGCTCTCAAATATCATTTAACACTACTCCTTTACAGAATGGTAATAAATTTGCCTTAACAAGCGCCATGTACGACGAATGTGCGGAATATACATTTCAAGTATGTAAGTTTGCTTGTGGTTCTGATATAATGCCATTTACCATCGATGAGCAACGAAAAATTTATCGTTGGCTAAATAGAAAAGATGGCTATTTTCCTCTGAGAATTATCCAAGATGGGTATGAAAATATTTATTTTGAGGGAAGTTTCAACATATTAGCTATTGAATGGGAAGGCTTGGTTTTTGGATATGAGTTGACATTTATAACCGACAGACCTTTTGCGTTACACGATATGGTGAAGTTTAATATCTCAATCACCGATACACAAAAAACATACTCTATTTATGATATTTCCGATGAGATAGGTTGCATATATCCTAATATAAAAATTACTTGCTTAGAAAGCGGTACGTTAAAAATACATAATGGTGCGGAGGATCGCACTACTATCATTGACAATTGTAGTGTTGGAGAGGTAATAACTATTGACAAATATTTGAATGTCTCTACCTCTCTAGACTCACATAAAATTCAAAACGATTTTAATTTTATATATTTAAGGATAGCTAATGCGTTTAAAAACAGAAAGAACTTACTGACATTCAGTATAAAATGTAATGTGAAAATCGAATATAACCCTATCGTGAAAGGAGTCGGATTATAATGGCTATAAAAATCAACTTTGACACATCAAATAATATTGAAACTCCGACTCTGGTACTAGCACACAGAAACGGCGATAAAATAGGAATTTTAAACACCGTGGAGTCGGATATACATTTTTCTGACTCCATGAACGATAAGATGGAATTCTCTTTTACTTTACATAAAAAATTAAACAATCATCCGTGCGCCATTTGGAATCAAGTAAAAGATTTTAAACTTGTATGGATTAAGGAGTACGATGAGTGGTTTGATATATCCGTGGGAGTTAATGAGGATGAGTCTGGTGAAATTTATAAAATTATATCCGCAGTCAGTCTTGGGGAGAGCGAGTTATCTCAGATTATGTTAGATAGCATTGAGATAAATACAGAAATAGATATATCGAGAGATAGTTATGTGACCCCTACCGTCCTTTATAATTTGGCTGAGCCTTCGATTTCTTTATTGGACAGGCTATTAGAGAAAGCCCCCCACTATTCTGTGGCTTATGTCGACGACTCCATTGCGGACATACAGCGAACATTCAGCTTTAGTAATAAGTCTATTCGCGACGCTTTTTTAGAAATATCAGAAGAGATCAATTGCTTATTTATATTTAATTCAAATACGAATAAGCAAGGTAAGATTGCGAGAACTGTATCTGTTTACGATTTGGAGTCTAACTGTGTCAACTGTGGGCATAGGGAAGAGTTTACAGACAGGTGTCCTAAATGTGGTAGCTCTAATATAACTACCGGTTATGGGAAAGATACGACAATATTTATTTCTACAGATAATTTAGCAGATAACATTATATATTCGGTTGACGTGGATTCCGTAAAGAACTGTTTCAGACTGGAAGCTGGAGACGACTTAATGACCTCCGTCATATCAAGCTGCAATCCTAACGGTTCAAACTACATCTGGTATTTCTCTGATGAAATAAAAGAAGATATGTCGGACGAATTAAGAAAAAAAATTGATGATTATAATTATTTATATAAACACTACCAATCAGATTACCTGATGGATATTGATTCTGTTATTTTATCAGGATATAATTCCTTGATTTCAAAATATAAGATCTATAATGAAGATTTCGAGGAGATAGATTCACCTATTATGGGGTATCCCCGCCTTATAAATGCTTATTTTAATACTATTGATTTAGCTTTGTTCTTAGAATCGTCATTAATGCCGGATGCGAATATGCAAGAAACAAACGCACAAGAACAAGGTGATCTCTTAATAACTGCCAACTTATCTCCTGTCGCTGTCACCGACGTCTCGGACATCTCCTTATCGACGGCGAATAGTGCTGTTTTAGCTATGGCAAAAATCATTGTGGATTCTCGGTATCAAGTTAAGATAAACGAATCTGGTTTAGCATCGCAGACTTGGACGGGAAGTTTTATAATCACGAATTACTCAAATAATGAGGACACATATATAACCACTCCTATTGTGGTGCAAATAAATGATGATTATGAGTTTTATGTAAATCAAAAAATACAAAAAACTATAAATAAAGAAGTTTCCAATACTAGTATCTCAGGATTGTTTAAGAGGAATTTAGATGATTTTATTGCAGAATTAAAAAAATATTCTTTGACAAGCTTAAATTCTTTTTCGGATTCTTGTCAGGCGTGTATAAATTTATTAATCGAACAAGGTATCGCAGACTCTAATACGTGGGCAGACAATGAACCTAATTTATATGATTCGCTTTACATCCCATATTATAATAAGCTGACCGCCATCCAATCCGAAATACTGTTAAGGGAGTCCGAAATAACCTTAATCACTGGAAAATATGATTTTAGTGGAGAACTTGTGGAGTATGGTTTTCAGAATTTAATCGAGGAGATAAAAAGCAACATACAGGATACTTTAAATTTTGAGAATTATTTAGGTAATGAGTTATGGTTGGAGTTTTGTGCTTATCGCAGAGAAGACGAATATAAGAATTCTAATTATGTTTCCGATGGGTTAAATAATAGTGAATTGTTTAAAAATGCGTTCGAGTTTATTGAGGTTGCTAATAAGGAAATATACAAATCGTCAACGCTCCAACATTCAATATCTAGTTCTTTAAAGAATTTATTAGTCATGAAGGAATTTCATGCAATAGTTGACTATTTTGAAGTTGGCAACTGGATTAGAATTTATGTGGATGGTGATATATATAGACTTCGTCTTTTAAAGTACGAGATAAACTATAACGATCCCGATGATATTGATGTTGTGTTTTCAGATGTAATAAAAAGCAGAACGGGTATTTCCGACGCAAAGAGCGTTATCGATCAAGCTTCTTCGATGGCAACTTCATATGACGCAATCATTAGGCAATCTAATAAAGGATATGCTACCTCTAACACGGTTAATGATTGGTTAAAGAATGGCCTAGATGTGACAAATGCAAAGATAATTAATAATATATCAACTCAGGATGTTGTCTGGGATTCTGGTGGTATTTTGTGTCGAGAATACAATGATGTACTCGGGAAATACAGTGATGAGCAATTAAAAATAATTAACAAAGGATTATACGTCACCGATGATAATTGGAAAACCGCAAGGTCTGGCATTGGTAACTTTATATACTTCGACCCTAAAGATAAAATCTATAAAGATGGGTATGGAGTGATCGCTGATACTATTTGCAGTAATTTAATCTTATCAAAAGAAGTGGGGATCTATAACAAAGAAGGCTCTATTCAAATCGGAGATGATGGCGTCGTTATCACGACAAGTGCTGATAGTATAAAAAAAAATCTTTTTACAATTCAAAAATCAGATGAAGATAATAATTACGTCAAGCAAATGTATATAGATAGTGATGGCAATATAACCATGAATGACCTGTTAGCGAAGAACATCACAATTGACGGGATGACCGCAAAAAGGGTGAGTTTTAACGAATACATACACATCACGCAAGAAGTCAATATACCTGGATACGAGAAGGAATTTATTTATCCAGCAATTACAATGACGTACGATGGTGTGGATATAGAGTCTATGACAATTGCTCTATTCGGATATCCTTATTATGAAAAAGGGATACGGTATAAGCCGTTTGAGAACGAAATGAGGATAGGAGGAGACTCCCAAAGCAGTGCCACTGACAACGGTTCGAAAATATACTTAAGTGGCAGCGACAATTATGGTGGCGTGAATGTCGAAGGGAAGTTGACCATAACAGGTGCGGACGTTTATTCGCAAAAGAACATCAATATAGGATATAAAACAGACGATGCGGCCGGCCTGTATTTTTACAATGCGGGCGCAGGAACCTACAAGCATCAATGCCGCATCTACAGAGGCAGTGCGACAGACACTGCGGGGCTAGGCATGTATGATGGTCTCAACGGGAATACAGTCTGGTATTACAATGACCAGATCAAAACTTTTAATTTTAATAATGCCGTACCTGTTATAGTAAATGGCAAGCTCACCGTGTCAACAAGCGCAGAAAATAATGTGCCTTACACAAATTTGGATAACGGCCGTGTTAGTAGGTTACGCATGTGCACAATATCGGGAACAGAGAGTTCTAGCAATTATTTGGAAGTACAAAATCCTGCTACACAAACATGGGGGATTACAGCGTGGGCTTCGGATGCACGATTAAAAGAGAATATTGAGATATGCAGCGGTTCGGCGCTCAACCTAATAAATCAAATATTGGTGCGCAGCCTTGATTTCAAGGAGGGCATACATAGGCATAGGGACTATGCGCTAGTAGCACAAGAAGTTAAAGAGGTATTGCCCGAAGCGATTTTTGAGGTTGATCAAACAGATGTTGATGGGAATGTATTAGATACCGTCATGCAACTGAAAGAGCAGGAATTTATTCCCATCATCATAAAGGCATTACAGGAACTTGTCTATAGAGTCAGTAAACTTGAGAACCATGATGAAAAAATGCAATTTAAAGAGGTCTTTGATGAAGTACCAAATGAGATATTAAATTTGTCATTACAAGAAATCAAAAAGGGATAAGGGAGTATATATGAAATTAACTTTATTAGAAATAAATCAAAGCTCACGAGCTTGGGGAGATATTTTAAACCTTTCCCTCCCTGCTAAAATGAGCTTTATTATAGAAGAAAACATTGAAATCCTTAAAAATAAAAATGACCTGCTTCTAAAAAAAATAAGTGAACTTCAGGAGAAATATAAAGATACCCCAGATGTTGATTATAGTGCAGAACTCGAAGAATTGTCGTTATACGAAGTTGACGTTTCTATAAAACTTATCAGCAAAGACGAATTTGTCGATAAAGCTTCTGCTGTTGACAACAACATAATTAAGGCGTCCTCCATTATGTTGCTTGATTATATGTTTAAATCTGCACACGAAGACGAAGCACAATAAGACAAGAATTTTATAATAGCCAAAACTAAAAAGAATAAACATAAATCCCAGATGGATTTGTTGTATTACTTACTATAATACACAAATTCATCTGGGATTTTATAGATATAAGGTGGTGATATAATGCCTGTGGATTCCAATATCATTGATGGGATATTATCTGTGCCAATAAGCTCTTTATTAACATGGATAGTTGTTGTGGGAGTGGTTGTCAGTGCAATCAGCGCAGTTGCGATTAAATTATATAAAGTATTTAAGGGTGCTTATGAGTCTAAGGTGGAAAGGGATAAAATCGATATTTTGGTTCAAAATCATGAGAAAAAATTGAATGAGATTTATGAACGCTTAAGCGATATTCAAAAAACATTAGAAAAACAAGATAAGGTTGATTTTAAGAGGTTGCGTCATGAGATTGTCGAGGCCGCCGAAAAGGCTTTAGAAAAAGGTTGCATCACTTTTGCAAGGTCGAAGTCGTTAGAGGAAATGTATGAGGAGTATGTAAATGACTATAAGGGAAATGGATACGTGACCAACTTAATTAAAAAAGTTAGGCAATTAGAAGTGGTTGGGAAGATTGAAGATTGAGAGGTGGTGATCATATGATTAACGCTGTTTGTATGGACAGCTATGGCAATACGATATTTTATTTAACACAGTGGGATTCGAATCAAAAGTTAATTATAGATAGCGATAACTACAATATTGATGATAGCACTCCTCCCGTCGTGCAGTTTTGGAATCAGAATATGGGGGAATATACTTTAGGCGTCCAATCTGTAATTTATGATGGGAAAATTATTGCGGATATCCCCAATAAATTACTCACAGAACCTTATAATATTATTGCTTATCTATATTTGGTCAAAGACGAATCAGGAAAAACTATAGAGAAAGTAAAAATACCCGTAAGACCAAGACCTAGACCAGATGACGTCGAATACAAAGATAATGTGGAAGCCGTATACCTTTGTAAGATAATTAGTGATGCAGAATCGTTAAGAGATGATATAGAAGTGTTAAAAAATGAATTTATCGACGCTGAGAATCTTAGCATTGTTAATGAGGAGATTCGCATATCCAATGAGAATGAAAGAATTATTAACGAAGGGATACGCCAGGAGTCTTCGATACTATGTGATGAAGCCACGAAGAATGCTAATATGGCTACCGAAAGTGCAACCGTCATAACGCATGATATGCGCGACTACTATGAGCGTATTAAAGATGCCGATGTTACGTCGCTTACGGAAACATTGGAGAATATGATGATCGGTGGAAGAAATATTATAAAAAGCACCGCCTTCACATCGTTGGACACATCGGTATATACGGCGAGGAATTCATACGCAACTCTATCTATAGATACAATTAACAAACACAATAATAATAATTCATTAAAAATTGTTGCCAATGTTAGTGGTGTAAGCAGTACAGACATGCTGTGGCTGACGATGAAACCTGATAGAAGCGGCTCTTATAATGTGAGGGTTAGTTTTTATGCTAAAAGCGCAGAAAACAATAATGATTTTTATATCAGATGGGGATACAATACAAATTATTCAAAGGTAACCATTGGCACAGACTGGCAGAAATATGAAATACAACTCAACGCTGTGGTCACCGACGGTAATAGTTTATACCCCTACTTCTCCAATATAACAACTGTCTGGATAAGCGAACTAATGATTGAATATGGAACTATATCAACCGATTGGAATCCAGCTCCAGAAGATAAAGCGGATAAAAATGTTGCCACACAAGAAACCAATGGCTTAATGTCGGCAATAGACAAAGATAAACTAGATAGAGTTGAGGATGGTGCAAATAAGACCGTCATTGCCAACAACCTGACCACGACAGAGGCGGGGAGCGCATTGGATGCTATGCAGGGGAAGACGCTGTCAGATGGCATCTCTGCGCTAGATGCGGGTTTGTCGAGTATGTCCACCCATGAAAGCATTACTTTGACAGTCAATATGGCAGACCTACAGGCGGCTTTAGATTCGT